>Ga0105158_1000564_pt1 | contig 15539 bp, 17 predicted proteins | sample LHCtaG_FD_81567 | JGI IMG/M metagenome (GOLD analysis project Ga0105158, IMG submission 81567) | Hot spring microbial communities from Little Hot Creek, USA to study Microbial Dark Matter (Phase II) - LHC4sed_matched | ecosystem: Environmental > Aquatic > Thermal springs > Hot (42-90C) >...
GAGAATAGTTAAGGGAATAGCTAGGGTGTTTGAAGAGCTCGGAATACCGTTGCACGCAGTTGAAGTAGTGATTCACGAAATTCCGAAAGAAAACTGGGGAATTGGAAGAGAACTAGTGAGCGAGAAGTTCAAGGAAGTTAAACCCCCGTAACACAAATCTTTATAACTAATCACTTTTTGCTTTTTTAATAGTTGGTCAAATCAATCAACTCTTCTTACTACCTTCAAAAGAAAGTGATAAAGAGGATGAGGATTGGAAGAGCATGTACAGGTTTTGGTAGAGTAAAGCTATAGAATTTGCTATGTAGCTACATGGGTTAACAAAACAGTAGAACCTTCTGAATCAAGAATTTTAGGTAAACAATGAGGGCCTGGACATTTGTGAAGGGAATGAAATTGATTATAGTAAGGCACTAAATTTGCTGAACTACGGACTCTACCAAATTATCCACGAGCTATCATAGGCCTGTCGCGAAACTTCGTACAGCATTAATGTGTAGACCTAAGGTAATAGGTATAATATGGAATTGCATTGCAGTTAAGAGCTTTTAGCAACTTAGTGAACATAAATATTCTCTGTAATGTGGGGAAAGAGTGCTTTGGAAAAATATGGGTTGGAGGCGAGGCTCTACATACTCTCTTCACTCTCTTTGCGAATAATGTTAGTGAGCTTTTCAGCTACTATTTGGGGGTGTTTTAATCTACTATACTCTCTAACAATGTCTTTAATGTTCTCTACTAACTCTCTTAGATGCTTTTCTAGAGATTTCTCGTCAATGTACGAAGCGTGTGCAAGCTCTTTACCATAGTAAATACCGTACACTATCAGTAAGTACTCTTCACCTTCGAGTAGTCAATGCATTAAGGTTTAGCTATGTTATGATTTGAAGCAGTTGTGGAAGCCTCGTAATGGGGTAGAACGTGAGTGACGAGGATGGAGGCTGTGTGGAAGTGCTGTGAGGAGGCGTGCTTGCGTTTAGGTGACTAAGTGTACGTGGACCCCCATCTGCTGTGCAGCATTGGCTTGCTTTTTGTCTGCTGTGAGTAGTTCTCCGTATCGCAGCTCTTGTGCTATGTATAGTGCATCGTGGATCGTGATGCCTGTTTTAAGCGCTACCTCCATGGCTTTCTCTAGGTAGTTACGCTCATCTTCTAACACGATAACCCCTGTATCTATAAGCTTCATCAATCCTCTGACGATGTTGCTCACCGTGCTGAGGTCTACAGCTCTCTTGATGTAGTAGTGCTTCCAGAACGCGCTGAGGCACTCCTTTAGCAAGTGGTCAACAGTGTACAGAGGCCTTTTCTCGTATATAAAGGGCGACGCGACAGTTTCTACTTTTTAGGTCTTTCAAGGTTTTTGTAGGTTTTGGTATAGCTCTCTAGGGTTTAAGCTGAGGTACTCTAGGGCTAGGATGTAGGCTGATGCTGTGTGCTTATCTAAGCCGAGGTCTCTGGCTAAGAGCTCCGCCAATTTACTCGTGTACGCTGGATTAGCGTAGTATGTTCTAAGCCCCGTACTGTGGCGCGTGCCACGATATCCTCTCAACTACTTCAACAGTAAACAGGGTTACTCTCCTATTCCACGCACTGCAACTTCTCTTCCCTCTTTCTATCCAAGCCCACTTCAAGAGCCCTAGTGTCTCTGGGTTCTCCACTACTATTAGTGAGCACCCGTGGGTAGAGGCGTAGTTTAGCACTTCATGAACAGCCCTCATCACGATGCTAGCTCCCCTATCGCGACCCAGCCCCTGCACTTTGAGCTCTGAGAAGCGAGAGGTGGAGGTGTCTAGCAGAACTCCCTGCTTAGATACTACTGCTAGGTTTAGCCTATCGAGATTAACATCTATACCGCAAACATTTTCCCCACGAGCACGCAGTCTAGTTGGAAGGCGCTTTTCGTATAGGCTCCAAGGAATAGTGACCTGTAGCTCGCAGTACGCTCTGCTAGGCGAGTAATTTAGTAAGACTAGTCTTGCTAAGTAGCCAAGTTTACACTGAGACATGGATTCACAGTGTAGGATATGTACTAGGGTTAGGAACGGCAAGAGGGTGTGCTCTGCAACCTCCATCACCAAAATTAGCTAGGTCTTTGCGATGCTGATAACGGTGGGAGTGTTAATGCGTAAGAGTAGGAGTAATTGCAGAGAGCTCTACTTATGTCTCAGCTTCCTTACTAGTCTTACGCTCTTTCAATCTATTCCATGCTTTGTAATTAAATATACAGCTGGGGTCTGCTTCTAGGGGGTCTCCAAAATAGCTGTAGGCTCTAGCTCTACAACCACCGCAAATATTCCTAAACGGGCATTTACTGCAAGAGCCTTTTAGGTTCTCTTTATTGCGAAAAGCGTTTAGTAATAAGCTTTTGCTCCATATCTCTTCAAAAGGCTTTTCCCTGATATTGCCAACGGGTATGGGTAAGAATACGCAAGGTGTTACGGTTCCATCTGGAAGTATGGCTGCATAAATTCTCCCAGCTCCGCAACCCCCTATAAACTCGGCTATGGCTGTGACTATAGGGTCTCCTCTTGCAACAAAGTGCGTTGGGGCCACCTCCTCACCTCTACTCAGCTGAACTACAACTCTTCCATACTGTGGAGCTGTTGTGTATATCTCCATTCTCCTCCTCTTCATCTCCTTATAGAGCCTTCTCATGAGCTCTTCTCTTTCAAAGGGATCCAAATCCAGATCGATAATATCTCCCCCTCTACCAGTCGGTATAAAGTTGAAGAAAACAACTCTTCTAACCCCTATGCTCTCAGCAAGATCCAAAATGTCCTCCACTTCATCAACATTATACCTAGTTATTGTAGTAGCCATAGCATGGCTTAACCCAAGCTTTACAGCATTTTCAAGAGCTTTCACCGCTCTCTGCCAAGAGCCCTCAACACCCCTAAACTCATCGTGTTTCTTAGGAGACGCCGAATCCACTGACACCTCAACGTAATTCAGCCCAGCTTCAACAGCTCTCTTCAATTCATCAATATCTGCAAACCTCCAACCATTAGTTGCCGTAGCCACATAGAACCCCTTCTTTGCTAGTGCCTTTACAATTGTTAAGTAGTCAAGATGTATTGTTGGCTCACCACCACTCAAAGCAACAGCAGCTACACCTACCCTATCGAGTTCTTCAACAAGTCTCAACTTTTCAAAAACTGTAAGTTCGCCTGGAAGAGGCTTACCTGCAGTTCTATAGCAATGGCGACAAGCAAGGTTGCACATGTTCGTAAAGTCCCATACAATCATGAAGGGTGCTGGAAGCTTTTGAGGAACTGTCACCCCATAAAGAGCGAGGCCCTTTAACACCGTCTCAACACCTCTCTTAATACCAGGCGTTCTCAAGGCCTCCTCAACGTCCTTGATGCTGCCTCCAAACATCACTACGCTAAGCCTAATAATGAGGTCGAGGATGTCTATGAAAAAGTGCGCTGATGCTGAGCATTGCAGGGGCTTTCCTTCAAGCTTAGATAAAGAGTAGTAGATGAGGCTTCGAGGTTCAGAAGCAGTGCCTTCTTCATCGAGGAGGCACACTGTTTTGTTTAAACCAAAGCGCAGAAAAGCCCTAAACACAGGGCTCCCAAAAATGAGTCGCGAAGCCCCAAGGAATGCAGACATCCCGCCTCTTCTACTCATCAAAACACCCCTCATAAAAGCTCAATTCAAAGTAGCGATAGACTCTCCGTGCGAGTCGTGATTATAGCTACCTAGATGCTTATATAGATGCTTTTCATAAACTCATTGGAGAGCACACGTTAAGATTTCTTTGAAACTATGCATAGTACAGTTCATGTCAAGAATGGTGAAGCTCTCTCAGGAACCTATATATGTAAGTAGCGGTAGCTCTTTTTGGGTGCTACACCATGAAGCTAGATTGACGTTGTGAGGATAATTATCAGGGCTGTGCAGGACCAGGTTATGAGAAGCAATTAGAAAAGAATGAAAGCCATCATACTTGCCCCAGAGGCCCCCCAGGCGAAGAGTATGTTAGCTTTGAGTGGATAGAGTTTGCTGCAGATGTTGACACCGTGTTAAAGTTAGGATTAGAGGAAGGCAAAGCCCTATGCAGTGCTTCTGCGGCTTTAGGTGCTGCTGTAACGTTTTTATAACTTTGTTTAGTAGTATCACTAGGTGTAGTGCTTAGTGAGCTCCTGCGGAGGTGGAGGCGCATTAGCGTACCACTAACGAGGTTAAAGACAGGTCTTGGGGCTCGCATTGGGGGCTTGGGCCTATTTCCTGGTGCTTGCGATGTTTGTGCTGATGATAGGCACCTCTACGTCATCGTTGGTGGCAGGGTTGAGAAGAGGGTTAAGGGGCGCTTTGAGCTTGTAGAGAGAGCTCAGCTACCCGACTTCTACCCCCAGAGGTGTGTTGCCTCTAGTGATAGGCTTTACATCACCCACTCTAGGGGCGTCCTAGAGTTCACCTCGGGCCTGCGGCTCATTAGGGATGCCCCTAGGAGCAAGCCCATCTTCCCATTCTCAGCAAGTGTCTACAGCAACCAGCTCTATGTGGTTGGCACAAGGCTTACTGGCAACAGGACTAGTGGTAGTGGTGTCGTAGAGGTGTGGGGCTTACACAACCTGAGCCTGATCTCCACGTACAACTCTAGGCACTGCTCCACAGTCTACAAAATCAGCTTAAACCCAGTTACAAACCACCTGTGGCTCATGGGCGCTGACGGGGCTCGCTTCTGCGCTGAGGTGTACGACAAAAACATGTTCTTAGTGAGCACAGTTAGAGAGCCTATTGCTGACCTTGGCGAGGCTGTGGATGTGGATTTTGATGAGAGTGGCCATGCGTATGTCTTGGCAGACAAGTACCTATTCAAGTTCACTATGGATGGCAGTATGCAGACCTGGGGCTCAGTTGCAACAGGCAACACCTATGTCACACCACTTGGGCTTGCCTACTCCAACGGCTATGTGTACGTCTTGGTGTCCCAAGGGCACGCTAAACCCCTTCTCCTGGTCTTTGACAAGAACCTGAGGAGAGTTGATAAAGTTGAGCTGAGTAGCGGAGTTGCAAAAGTGTTTGGGGGTAGGGTGCTTCACGACAACAAGAGCCTGTACATAGCGCTAGCAATAGAGTCTAGCGGCTCTCGCGAATGGGTTGTGTACACAGCCCCCCTACTCACGCCAAGGCAAGTAGTTGTAGTGCACCAAGCACCACAAGCAAAGCGCGTGCAACTAGAGCCACAGCACCCACGCCCACAGCCAAAGCCACAGCAAGTACAGGTAGAGGCCCTGCCTCAACATGTTGTGACAGTGGTCTGCGGAAGCAACTTAGTGGAGGTAGATGTGAGTAGGTTTATGGGCTTCTCCATAGGGGAGATGCTGAGTAGGTGCTGCGGCTCTAGCCCCCTTGCCAAGGTGTATGGTTACGACGGGCTTGCCCTAAGGGAGCTGAGCCCCTGGGAGAGGGTAGATGCCCTAGTCAAGGGCAGTGTCATAGTGCTATACACTCAGTAGCTCACTCCACCTTAACAATCACTAGCGAGAAGTCGTCTGGTAACCCATCCCCAAACTCCTTGCGCAACCTTGCAAGCCACTGCTGCGCTGGGTTCTCACCCTTCTCAAAGCTCTTCAGCAGCTGGTTTACAAAGAGTGTGTAGGGGTACTTACCAAGGGGAGCGTAGCTTAGGTAAGCGCCATCGCTAGCGAGTATGAATACGTCACCTCTCTCCAACCTCCTAACAGCTATGTCAATTGCTCCAACAACGCCCCTGTCAGACGATAGGTAGCTGTCAATGAGGCCACCTCTAGGCGTTACGTAGTGTGGGAAAAGCTTATTCCTTTTAAGCAAATACATCTCGACATCGCCTAGCGCAGCTGTGTAAACCTTGTAGTTGTGAAGCACTGCTACGCCAAGTGTAGTCTCAAAGGCGAAGCCCTCACCACTTTTCTTAGCGTTCAGCAGCCTCTCCCTCAGCTCGTCAACCCTCTTGCTGATGAGCTCTGCGGGAGTCTGCTCTAACCACGCTCTACTCTCTATAAACCGCTTAACAGAGCCTATCACAAGGTCTACGGGGCCCTCATCTTGAGAAGCAGATAGTATTTGCTTCACATTTACAAGCCTTTCCCCAGCCCTCCTAACCCCATCAGTAACAACCTCCTCTAGATCCACACCACCCCGCCCTGCAACCCTCTCCATAAAGTACTCCTCAAAAGCAGCACAAGCCAAGACTGAGGCCACTCTCCCCAGCTCGCACTCAGAAACCCCATCTGCAACAGCAAACACATGGTAGTCGCCAGCTTGAAATATGTTCACCTGGTCATCGCCGTGAGCCTCGTTGTAGAGAGCGTAGTAGAACCGCACGTTCATAGAGCCAGCACCTCGCTTAGTATGAGCCTAGCGAACTCAAAGCTTGGTCTGTGAGCAGGCTTGTCAAAACCGCTGATGAATGTTAGGAACGCCAGCACCTCCAGTGGGCAAACACCCCTGCTCCCAACGCCGCAGCTACTCCTAATCTGGGTTCTAAACTTCGCAGGGTCCAAGCGGGGGTTCACATACTGAGCTTTTTCAGCGCCGTAGGGAGGCCATGCGATAGCACCTTTATCGGCGTAGTCATAGAGCTCTAGAAGAGCCTTTAAGTCTATTCTCTGCATAAATGCAAATGGGGATACCCCAAAGAGTATGTGGAAAACAAGTGTTGCCCCAACCCACCTATAGCTAAACACCTTCAAGTCCTCATCAACAGCGTCAAACTCAGGGGGCTTGCAGTAGCCAGGGAAGTTCTTCCCAAGCGCCACAGGGGTCCAGATCCAGGTCCTCGTGCCTGGGTCAAATAGCCCAGCCCCCTCCATGTCTATTATGTAGACCTGGCCAAGGGGGTCGACAACAAAGTTGTCGGGGAACATATCGTAGTTAGCTATACCTGCTTTCTCTAGGAATGTGAGGAGCTCTAGAACCTGCTTTGCGAGCTTAACTCGCGCAGAGCTTAGGGGTGGCTCACTACACAGCTGGCTAAGTAGGTAGCTATCCAGGGGCTCGCCATCAATCCAGTTGTAGACTATCACAGTCATCTGGTCGCTCTTGTCAAAACCCAGCTCCTCGGGGTCGTCAACCCAGCCGCGGCCCACTGGGAATGCTCTCTTCAAAATCCCTTCAGGTATTCTCTGCCCCAACCCCTTTGCAAGCCTCTCTACAGCCTCCCTCATCTGGTTTAATCTCCTAAAGACACTCTCATCGTTTAGCACAGCCTTTATGACATAGTGCTTGCCCTGATACTCCCACCTGTATATCTGCCCCTGACCCCCAAAGCTTATGAGCTCAAGCCCCCCTGGGTCCACTAGAATTTGCTTGCCAGTGGGGTCGGCGTCAAATCTTATCTTTATGGGCGTTTTGCACTACCCCTCTTTCTTAGTCGCTGAGAGCACGTAGACAAAGTTCCTCAGGGCTTCTGCTTTTTGCTTTGTTATCTCCCCACCAACATGGCCATCTACAAAAAGCTTGTTGGCGTTAGGCAGGTGCTCAGCCACTTTTGCTATTCTAAGGTGCCTCTTCTGCCTCTCACTACTCTCACTCGCTATCTCCATGAGCAGGTCCTTGTCCATCTCGCCCTCAGTCCCAAACGCTATAGTGGCTAGGATTGGCGCTAGCCGGTGAGCCTTTATCTGGTTAGCAACATGCTTTACAGCGTCCTTAGTCTCAACATTCTCAGCGCCATCTGTAAAGAGGAACAGCGTAATTCTCTTATTTGTGGGCAGGGTGTCGTCGCGGTCAAACTCTTCTACAAGCTCCAGAGCCTTGCGGAGAGCACCAGCTATGCTAGTGCTCTTCCCACTAGCCACGTCGAGGGGGTTCTTAAGGAGCTGAAGAGCTTCATCAATTGTGAAGTACTTCCTACCCCCCTGCTCCTCGACGTGCACATTATCGCTAAAGTATATGAAGCTGACTCTGTAAATATCTTTGCGAGTACTCTTAGCAAGCCTCTCTAGAGTTGCCTTCACAAGCTCGTGGAGGTGGTCAGCGCGCCTCCTCCTATCAAAGGTGTCTGTAGAGCCCATGCTTCCAGAGCCGTCCATTACAAATACCAGGAGCTCAACCTCTTCAACTGGGGCCTCACGAATTATTATAGGGGCTTCGCCCACAGGCGTCTACCAAAACTACTCTCTAAATTGCACACATATAAACTTTTCACATTTGCTTTTCAAGCACTGCTGAACTGAAGGGCTTGCAATAGGCATTTGCTCTGCAAATGTGGAGAGAGGTTAAACACATTTAAGAGCTCCTCTGCAGATGTACTACTGGTAGTGCTCTCCTCGGTGAACCCATGGGGCTTAAGAAGGTTTTAGCGCACATAGTGCTAGTGGACCTAGCAATAGCGCTTCTCTACATTTTTTCATACACTGCCCTAAGACTCATTGTGTCAGAGGTCTTTCGCTATTTGTACGGAGAAGAAGCGGCTAGCCAGGTATCTCAGCTGTGGGTGAAGTCAAAGTGGCTCATATGCTTAGCATCATGTACTATTCCGAGTTTCCTATACGGTATCTCTAGCAAGAGTGCTGCTAGAGGAGCTGCAGTGAGCTTTGTTAGCGTTATGCTCTTGCCAGCACCATACCTACGCTCAGGTCTGCAAAGCTACATCCAAGTCCTTGTGAGGTGGCTACCCAGGATCATCACAGCTACTGTTGCTGGAGCTGTTGGAGGCTTTATGTCAGCTCCCCCTAGGCCAGGGCCTAGATTGCCAAAGGTACCGCCCTCCTCAGCCCCCTCGCCACTCGTCAAGGCTCTCGACATGGAGAGTGGTGATGTGGAGACCATTCAGCCTCTCCAATGGGCTTACAAGGGCGCTAGCGGGGCCATTGTCCTAGACTATGGTAAGTGGCTTGAGTGGGTCAAGTCAAGCAATCGCTTCATCGTCCCACAGCCCCTCATAGACTGCGATGAGGGTGAGTGCTACGAGTACTGGAAGAAGTACCCCTGTGACAAGTTCGTTACGCAGGTGAACTACACCATTATGGAGATGAACGAGAGGCAGTTCTACATGAAGATTAGGAGGAGTAGCGATGGAGCGCTCTTTGAGTTTAGAGACCCTGTGTGGTACTACCTACTCCTCAACACCAAGCAGGGCATGACTCTCTGCGACATACTAAACCTATACGACGACATTGTGAAGAAGCTCGGCCTCCTCAAACTCACCCAAAGCTCTGAAGACCAGTACGTTAGAAATGAGCATGCAATACTATCAACAGAAGCCAAGTTGATGCACATAGTAAAGCAACGCTAGCAAGAATGCTAAGGCAATCGATGCAGCACCGACGTTTTAGAGCCCACCACCCCGAGCCCCCAGCGCCCTGCTAAGGGGTTCAGCCCCACGTTAGCTTTACGGTCATTGCCTCACACCCTCATCCCACTGCGCTGCTCCTTAGCTCTGCACCCACCTTGAGGCTGTGCAGTTGGTGTTCAGAGGCTGTGTTTTGAACTCTTATCCCACTTGTCCTCCCCTGATCTACTTAGGCAGTGGAGGCTCTGCTCTATAAGCCTAGGCGGGCGCTCTGCAGATGAAAGCCTAGCACAGTTGCACTCAACAGCCACCACCCCGCGAACCCAACGCCAACACCACGTGAGGTATAGGCGAGGTGAAAGCCCCTAATGCAGCAAATAAACATAAACTAGTGAAAACAAACATCCAGGGGCGAGCAGGCTTTGCTAGCTAACTATGTGGAGCTTCTCTGGGTTCATGAGCGAGAGTAGGGGTAGCACCTCTCTTACGCTAGCCTTTGTGCTTTTTGCCACCTCTGCTATGAGCTTTTGGTACACCGTCTGCTTTAGCTCTCTTGTGAGTGTGCTTGTTGCAAGCCTATCTGCTTCATCTACTGGTGCTGGCAACCCTGTGGCTGTGCTTATGTGCACTAGGCTTGAGATGAGGGCTTCTTCATGGAGAGAGCTGCTGGTCATGTACTCTACCTTAGTTGCCGTGGGGTACAAGGTCCTTGGGGCTCTGTAGAAAGCTAGCTTAACTTCGTAACCAGTTGGAGTGTTCTGGAGTATGCCCTCGTACCACTCAAGCCTAGCCTTAAGCCACTCATCATCAACCCCCGGCCTGCCCCTGAGCTTCTCAAGCTCTCTGTGTAGATCTGAGTAGCTCCCTGCAACTAGGTACTCCCCCGGCTTTAGCGCAAGGCTCATCACAGCCCTATCGCTGAGCCTCAGGTCGTGAAACCCGAGGATGTTCACTAAGTCCCTTGAGTAGCTCCTCTTCAAAACCCCAGCAACAGCTGTGTCCGTCTCATCGGCAAGCTCTATGATCCTGTTGGTAACCTCAACAGCCCTCACTCTAAGGGGCTCGCTACCAGAGCCTCTCCAAACCCTTGGGACTATCTCTCCATCTAGTAGCAGCACATCGAAGTGCAGCCCCCCGCCCCTCTTCGCCTCTAGAAGCCTTAGGGCGGTAGCCCTCTCGTAGTACTTCGCAAACTCGTTTACATAGTCTCTGTTGAACCAGAGCTCTGTGTACACCTCAGCATCAGCACTGCCCCTTCGCCCCCCACCACACCTAGAGCCGTAGAGCACCTTCACAACTGCTATTATTCCCAGGTAGCCCCCCACAAGCTCTATAGCAGGGGCTGTGAAGCTAGAGTCAACAGCTGCATAGCAAAGCCTCTCATAATCCCCCGCAACCCTTAGCGCAAAGATGTCGCCCCTGGCCTCCACAGACCTTCTAATCTCATCTATGCGTAGCCTGACCTTCTCAACCTCTTTAACTAGCCTACCCGCTGTCCTCACAAGCACTTTCTCGACAATTTCAGGAGCTACGCCAGCAGCCTCCCTAGTGAGCAGCTCTTCTGGGCTCTCCAACCTCCCTCACCTTTATTAGCATTGGGTACCTCAGCGGGTTGCCGAGCCCAGCGAAGAAGAACTCCCTTGTGCTAAGTAGAGACAGCACCTCTGGCCTGATGCCAGCGAGGTCTACAAAGCCCCTCAGCTGGTCAAAGTCGTAGGGAGTCTGGAGCTTGCTGAAAAACACTGTATTCACATTGTTTCTCACGTCTGGCGCAAAGTCCACGACCCTCTGGCTCGCTAGCACAACCCCCAAGCCCCACTTCCTACCCTCACGCAGAGTCTTCTCAACTAGTGTGTTAGAGGGTGCGCAGCCATATTGACACACGTAGTTGTGCGCCTCATCAATAACTACGAGCATGTTGACAGGCTCTAGCCTCTCTGTAACCATCTCCCAGAGCCTCTCAAGAAACCTCTTGACAATGACCCTCCTAGCCTCTGTCTCAATAGTGCTGAGGTCGACCACCAGAAGCCTGTCTCTGCACACTCTCTCCACAAGCTCATCGACTCTCAGAGCCATGTTATTAAGCCTCTTAACGTAGGGCTCACCAAAGAGCGTTAGGTATAGTGTGAGCTTCTGCGGCGTTGGCCTATGCGCACCAAGGCTCTGCGAAGTCTCTGCAGCCACCTTCGCAAGGTCTGCAGCACTCCAAAGCCCCTTGCAAGATATGCTCTTAGTCAGCTCCTCAACAAGCTCCCTCGAGATGTTGACAGGTGGTGGGGCACTAGCAGGAGCCTCACCACTTTTTGAAGCTCCCTTTCTACCACCATTCCCCACGCCATAGAGGTGCTCTAGCTGTGAGCAGAGCTGGGACTCGCTTTTGCATGCAATGTAGCGGAGAAGGGCCAGCGGCATGTAGTCCTCTAGAAGCTTCTCTGCAGAGCCTATGGCCACCTTAAGCCCCTCAGTAATGGTGTTGACATCGAGCACAACTCTATCAGCCTTCACAACGCTACTAGGCCAGTAGAGGGAGTAGTCCATGCCAGTGTGGTCAAAGACTACAACACTCCAGCCAGTCTTAGCGAGAACCTCATCTATTAGCGCCTTGACTAGCCTCGACTTGCCCGTGCCAGTAGTCCCAACAACAGCTATGTGGTACCTAAGTGCATCGGGATTCATAGGGATCTCAACACCACTGTACTTGTGCACTCCAATCACAAGCCCAGAGCCGAGCTCAAGCTTTAGATCAGTTGGCGACTCCACTAGAAACACCTTTGACCTTGGCGTCGGAGGGGTTACGGGGGGCTCTAGCCTACCCCCAGCAACCTCTCCAATAATCCTCACAACGCATGTCTCGTAGGGGATTTCAATACCCTCTTCAGCAAGCTCAGGCCTCTCAATAACAGCAGACCTCTGACTCGCTGTTAGAAGAGGGTCAAGCTTAGTGACAAACCTCAGCACCCCTAGAAACCTCTTACCAAACTTAGCGTCCTCTACTAAGACAAGGACCTCCTCCTTGACAAAAGCCTCCGCCTCTTTATAGACTAGCACAGGTGCTTCATACGACCTAGAGTTAGAGGTGACTACGCCCACTTCCCTCATACCGAGCCCCAGAAACATGAAGGAGAGAACTTCGGTTAAAAACTGCAATGCTCGTTATGGGGGAAGGGCTTTTCTACTTGAAGCACCAAAAGCACATCAACACTACGCTACCTCCATACACTCTCCACCTCTATACTTATAAGCTTTGTAGAAAACATGGAAATGCCAAACACACCCTGGTCAACTCTACATCTTGGCATCCTTCACTCCTTGGATTCTCTACTGGGTTTTAACTGGTCTTATTGGTGGTTTTGGGTTGTCTTAGCCTTTGTATCCTCTCTTGCAATTGTTTCTATTGGGTTGCTTAGAAGAGATGTTGGCCTAATGGATATAGCCACAGCACTTTACTTTACTGTTGCTTTTGTAGGCGTGCTTGCATTTGGCTTAAACGTGTTTATTGAGAGAAGCGGTTTTCTCGGCTACCTAACTCTCTTCATAATGGCTGTGCTTTCCCTAGCTATTAAACAGACATTCACATTCCAAGTGTCTAAAAGGGACTACCATGAGGTGTACTGGAGGGACAGGCTTTTTTTATATCTATAAACAATGTGATTACAGTTGTGTGGAGCTTGCTATCCCTTGCCAGTGCTCTCATCTATCTACTCCTTAAACCACCTCTCGACATAGTTTCATCAAGCATTCTTGTCGCAGTGGGCATTGTATTCTCAGTAGTCTGCCCAGTAAAAGCCCCTAGCCGCAAAACCTACAGAGAGTTTAAGAAGTTCGACTGGGAGGTTGAGGTAGACCCAGGAAAGCCTAAGGGGGAGAACGAGCACGACGTGATTGTTGTTGGGGCTGGCATAGGGGGCTTAACATGCGCAGCACTACTATCTAAGTGGGGCTACAAGGTCCTGGTTTTAGAGCAGCACTACCAGGTTGGCGGCTTCTGCTCATCATTTGCAAGAAGAGGCTTTGTATTCAACTCTGGTGTCGAGGATGTGAGCGGCTTGCGGGAGCATGGCCCTGTTACACACCTTCTTAGCGAGCTTGGGCTTAGAGGAGAAGAGCTCTTTGTGAAGAACACTAGGAGAATAGTGTACAAGGGTAAGGCAATTGATGTTCCAAACAACCTTGACCAGCTTATAGAGCTTCTCGCAAAGATATTCCCAGGAGAAGAGAATAACATTGCTGCTTTTTTCAACGAGGCTAATAAGGCTTATGAGGAGTGCTATAGAGAAGTTCCACTCTATGGCGCCCCCTGCCAGCAGAGCTCATAGCCAAGGTCATGAGCGGGAAGAAGCTCTTAGACTACCCAAAGGAGCACCCCCACTTCTACGACTGGATGAGCAAGACCTTTAAGCAGAAGCTCGACGAGTACTTCAAGAATGACGACCTCAAGACGCTGCCCTGTTCGCTACTTGGCTACATAGGCTCAGAGCCAGGGAGAGTATCTGCTGCAAGTGCTCTCACAGCATCCCTCTCATACTTTATCTATGGCGGGTACTACCCGAGGGGATGGGCACAGAACTTTGCAAACACTCTGAAGAAATTCATCGTGAGCCGCGGTGGCGAAGTTCTGCTTATGCACAGAGTTAGTAAAATACTTGTTGAGAATGGGAGCGCTGGGGGGTCAGGTGTGGTAAGGTGTTTAAAGCACCTATTGTTGTAGCTAATGCAAATGCTAAAAGAGTTTTCCTAGAGCTTGTAGGCGAAGAGCACTTAGACAAAGACTTTGTAGAGTATGTAAAAGAGCTTGAGGATGTCCCCATCAGCGTTCATGGTGTTTCTAGGAGTCGACATGGATCTCTCCAGCTACCCAACACTCACAGTGGACCCAGACAACGAAGTCCACATAGCAATAAACTCTAACGCAGACCCAAGCCTAGCACCTAGGGGAAAGGCAAGTGTGACAATAGCAACTTTTGCTAATTACCATGAGTTTCCAGAGAGAGGGACAAGAGAGTATGATTAAGATATTTGCTCTTCTCTTAATAGCCGTGAAGTGCATTGCCATAGCTAGCTTTCCACTACTTGTTTTACGAGTAGATGGTGACCCGAGTTCAAATCCTGGCTGCGGCACCAACTTCTCTACTAAGAATTGTTTGACGATATTAATCAGCCTTTCTACTTTTTGTTGCTCGCACTCTCTTTCTCGTTTTCTGCGCTACGATGATTAAATATGTGACTAACAGTACTAGCACCACTAATAGTATTAGAGAGGCTCTGCATTCATCACTTAGTGTTGTTTGTGTGAGGGTTATCGTCGGAGGGGTTATTGTGTGTGTCAGTATCGTAATGATTGGTGTTGATAAAGTAGCTTGAAAAGCTAGTGGCTGTGCCAGCGGGTAATAATCAATGTTAGTATCATCAATTTTATAAGGAGTGTCTAAGATACTGTCAGCTCCAGGCTCATTCTGGTGTACACCTCTTTTCAAGTCTTCTGCTGTGTAGTTGTCCCAGTAGTTCCCTCCTAGAGGATATGAAGCATTCCATGCATTTACTGACTTATGTGATCTAACATGTTGTTTATTATTAATAAAATTATTGTGGTATATCATGTTGTTAGAGGCATCAACAAAATCTATGCCCACACCATTGAGAACAATGTTGTTCTCTATTACCACAACATTTCTTGAGTATTGCACTACTAAACCATTTGAATTCTCTAGAACATTGTTATTTGCAACAGTTATGTTTTGACTATATGTAATCCAAATACCAGCATTATTGCCATAAAGTACGCATTTCTGTATTTGAATTTCAGAAGAGTTGAGTATATACACGGCTGCACTTCTATAAGCCTTTCCACCAGTTATTGTCAATCCAAACACAGTTATATTTTTGGAAAACTGAATGCTTATTACAGGCCGCCCCTCATCCTTAGCCTTAATAACAACAGAATTACCTTCCAAAGGCTTAATCACCAATCCATTTCTTCTTTCTATTATGATGTTCTCTACGTACACTCCTTCACGTATGAGTATGAAATCCCCAGGATTAGCATTATCAATTGCTAGCTGTATAGAAGGATAGTCGTCTGGAACATACAAAAACCTCTTGCCTAGACTCTTCACATGCAAAACGGCTATACACAGACCTTCAAGTAGTAGGATCAATAGAATTAGAAGCAGTGCCACAATGGTGCTCTTCATAGTGCTACACCAGATCCTACATTAATGAAAACCATTGTTTTTAAGTTTTAGCATACATTACGTTATATGAAGTTTATATTGAGTAGGCTGCTTATATTCTGTATATGTCTCTATGTGTGGAA
>Ga0105158_1000569_pt1 | contig 15500 bp, 14 predicted proteins | sample LHCtaG_FD_81567 | JGI IMG/M metagenome (GOLD analysis project Ga0105158, IMG submission 81567) | Hot spring microbial communities from Little Hot Creek, USA to study Microbial Dark Matter (Phase II) - LHC4sed_matched | ecosystem: Environmental > Aquatic > Thermal springs > Hot (42-90C) >...
AATATTATTCTCATGGCGTTGAAACTAGTATTTGCAATGTTTTTAACTATAGCATTACTATTCGGCTTTCTATTTGGAATTTTAGCAGCACTTGGATATTACTTTGGAATTAGCGGATATTTAGTAGTTTTAATAGCAGTATTTTTGGTATTTTTGCAATGGTATGTGAGTCCTTATATAATAATGTGGACAACAAACATGCAAGAAGCTGATAGAGAAAAGTATAGAGCTATTTACGAAATGGTTGAAAAAATTTGCAAGAAAACAAAGGCTCCAATGCCAAAGAAAATATTTATTGTAAATAGCGGAGCACCAAACGCTTTTGTTTTTGGAAGAACTCCAAAATCCGCTTATTTAGCAATAACAAGAGGATTGTTGAATAATCTTAATAAAGAGGAAATAGAAGCTGTGATAGGCCATGAAATTGGTCACATAAAACATAAGGATATGGTAGTAATGACTGTTGTTGCGGCAATCCCAGTTTTAGCTTATTTTGCTGCCAGATTTTTGATATTTGCCCCAAGAGCTGATGAAAGGAGAAATGCTGGTGCAGCAATTCTTGTTGGAGCAATTGCCTACATCATTTACTTCATATCAAACCTTCTTGTTCTATATTTATCAAGATTGAGGGAATTTTTTGCAGATAGATTTTCAGGTACAAATACAAATCCGAGAGCTTTAGCAAGAGCTTTAGCAAAAATAACTTATGGTTTATCAACGAGTGAAGATAAAGTTGAAAATTCTGCAGTAAGATGTTTCTTTATTGCTGATCCTATAGCAGCAGCAAAAGAGATTTCAACATTCAAAAACGAATATGAAGATTTAGAAATTGATGAAAAAGAATTGAAAAAAGCAATGGAATGGGAGAAAAAGAATCCATTTGCTAGAATTTCAGAAATATTCTCAACTCATCCTCTAACATTTAAAAGAATTAAGGCACTAGCAGAATTAGAAGAAGAATTAAAGTTGAAAAAATGAATTAATTTTATGAGATATTTGCTGCTTTCAAAAGATTTCAAAATCTTAGTGAAAGATAGGAACAAAAAAATATCCACCCACTTTGGTATTATTGAGCTGAAAAACTTGAAAGAAGGGAAGAAAATAAAGTCGCATCTCGGAAAAGAATTTTTTGTTGTTAAAGCAAACATTCTAGATTTAATAGAAAGAATGAAAAGAGGGCCTCAAGTTATATTGCCTAAAGACGTTGCTCTTATAATTGCTTATACTGGCCTAATGCCAGATTGGAAGGTCTTAGATGTTGGAGCTGGAAGTGCTTTTTCGTCAATTTTTTTAGCAAATTATTTGATAAAAGGAAAGGTTATAACTTATGAGAAAGATGATAGATTCTATAAAATAGCAAAAGAAAATATTGAACTTTCTGGCCTCAAAAACATAGAAATAGTAAAGAAAGATTTTCTAAAAGGAATTAAAGAAAAAGATTTTGATCTAGTACTTCTAGATTTGGAAGAGGCTGATAAGGCAATAAAAATTGCCTACAAATCTCTTAAAGTCGGTGGATATTTAGTTGTCTATTCTCCAACTGTAAACCATCTACTAAAAGTTTGTAAAGAGATTAAGAAGTTTGAGTTTACTGACATGAAAATTATGGAAAATATTGTGAGAGAATGGCAGTTTGAAAAAACACTTAGACCAAAAACCAAAGGGATAATGCACACTGGCTTCATAACAATTGCTAGAAAAATCGCAGAATGAAAATTTGATTATCTTTCACAAATCTTCTTGGACAAAGAAATTACAATTTTACTGACAAATAAAAATTTAGAGGGGCCGTGGTGTAGCTTGGTTAGCACGCGAGCCTCGGGCGCTCGAGGTCCTGGGTTCAAATCCCAGCGGCCCCAATTTTTTAATCTTCAATCCTAAATTAGCTATGAAAATCGCATTCTATGAAGTACGAGAAGATGAAATAAAATATTTTTCAGAACACCTAAAAGAATTTGAGTTACAATTCTTTTCTGAAAAAGTAAATGAAAATAATTTAGTTGATGTTGACATAATTTCGATATTCATATATTCAAGAATAACAAAAGATGTTCTTGACAAAATAAAAAATTTGAAATTCATTTGCACAAGAAGCACAGGCTATGATCATATTGATTTAGAAGAATGTAAAAGAAGAGGAATAATAGTATCTAATGTTCCATCTTATGGAGTTAACACAGTTGCTGAGCACGCAATTGCTTTAATGCTAGCAATTTCTAGAAAAATCGTAGAAAGTTTTGAGAGAACGAGAAAGGGAGATTTTAGCAATGTTGGTTTGACCGGATTTGAGTTAAAGGGAAAAACATTAGGTATTATTGGAGCTGGCAAAATAGGGAGAAGAGTTGCAGAATTGGCAAAAGCGTTTGGAATGAGAGTTATAGCCTATGATATATATCCAAATTTGGAGGAAGCAAAAAGAATTGGTTACGAGTATGTGGATTTAGATACTTTACTGAAAGAATCTGACATAATTTCTTTGCATGCTAATCTAACAAAAGAAAATTATCACATCATTGACGAGTCTTCATTTGAAAAAATGAAAGATGGTGTTATAATAATTAACACGGCTAGGGGTGCATTAATAGATACTAAGGCTTTGCTAAAATATTTGAATTCTGGAAAAGTAAAAGCAGCAGCTTTAGATGTTTTAGAAAGTGAACCAGAAATAAAAGAAGAGATTCAAATTCTAGATAGGGAGTTAAAGGGAGAGGAACTGAAAGAATTATTAGCGAATTATTTACTTTTTGAAGCAGAAGATAGGCTAAAGGGAGTAGTAATTACTCCACATAACGCATTCAACAGCTCAGAAGCTCTTAATGAAATAAAAAGAGTTACCTTAGAAAATATTCTCTCTTTTATAAGAGGAAGTCCTATTAATGTTGTTAAAGTATGATATCATGAAAAGAGGTAGAAAGCCAGAGTGGCAAAGAAAGATAGCAAAAGAAAGAATAGAGATATTATTAGAGTTAGCAAGAAATGAAGTAAAGAAAAATTTGGAAAGAGCAAAAAGATATGTAGAATTAGCAAGAACGATTGGAAAGAGGTATAATGTTAGATTAACTAGAGAACAAAAAGATTCTTTTTGTAAAAAGTGCAACACTCCATTAATCCCTGGCTTTACAATGAAGACTTGGCTTGATCCAAAAACTAAAACAAAAGTTATTAAATGTTTAAAATGCAATTATATTTATAGGAAGCCATATAAGTGATATATATGAGGATGGTAACAATATTGGCATTCCTAGTAATGTTCTTCTCAGTATTCGGTTTATTTTTCATCTTTGACAATCTAAACAAAATAGCAGAGCAATGTCAAAAAGGATTGCTAAGCCAAGCAATTTGCAGAAACTTCACAGGATTTGGAATGAATGTTATAATGGTTTTGCTAATAATAGCTGGTTTCATTCTAGTAATTTCCTCCACATTCTTCATCATGATAAGATAAAAATTTTGTTCTTTTTCTTTCTAATAAATAGTTTTGTCGTTATTTGGTATAAATTAAGCTTTATAAGTTTTTCTCTTAATTGATATTATGCCAATTGTATCTCAAAAAGTGATGGATGCGTTAAAGTCTATAGGCCTAAACTTATACGAAAGAAATCTTTGGGTAGCTCTTTTGTCTAAAGGTACAGCTACAGTAGGAGAATTAGCAGAAATGGCAAATGTTCCAAGAAGCAGGGCTTATGATGTTTTAGAAAGTTTGGCAAACAAAGGTTTTGTAGTATTACAACCTTCTAAACCTCTTAAGGCAATAGCCTTAGCGCCTGAAGAAGCTTTAGAAAGAGTTAAGAAAAGATTAGAGGAAGAACACAAGCAAACCATTACAAGAATTGATGAGTTGAAGTCTAGTCCATTAATGAAAGAGTTGAAAGAAATTTATCAAAGGGGTATGAAATCAATTTCTCCAGAAGAAATAACAGGAGCTTTGAAGGGAAGAGAGTTGGTATTTCAAAGACTGGAATCTATGTTCAAAGTTGCTTCAAAGAACATTAGTATCGTAACTACTCCAGAAGGCCTGAAAGATTTAGTAACGCATCATCTTGATGCCTTAAAGAAAGCAAGAGAAAGAGGTGTAGAAATAAAAATTGTCGTTCCTTTCGCTGAAGAAGTGAAAGAGGAAGCAAAGATATTAAAAGAAATAGCAGAAATAAGAAGTATCAATGAAAAAGAAATTCCAATAAAAGGGAATTTTACAATAGTTGACAATAAAGAAGTTGTTATGGGTTTGATAAATCCCAAAGAAGATAGAAGTGAAGAAATTGCCCTCTGGACAAAAAGTCAGCATGCCGCAAGCAATGTTTTGTCTCCACTCTTCAACCTAATCTGGGAAAAATCAAAGTCAATCTAGAAATTTGGCCTCTTAGAGACTTCAAGAGGTAAATTTATCATTTTCTTTGGAAATCCTCTAGTTTCTTCTTCAATTTTTTTAACCAATTCTTCTTCGCTTATTTCTACAATATTTTTTGTCCTTCTTTCTCTTACACTCAATTTTCCGCTTTTTATTTCTTTCTCACCAACAACTACAATATAGTTAATCCAAGCTAGCTCTGCATCTCTTATTTTCTTTTCAACGGTTTCTTCCCTATCATCCAAATCTACTCTGATCATTTTCTCCCTTAGTCTAACAGCAACTTTTCTTGCTTCTTCTAAATACTTACTAGAAACCGGAATAACTCTTACTTGTATTGGAGAAAGCCATAGTGGTAACACAGGATTTTCCTCTTTTACTAAATTATCAAAAATCACATACATAAATCTCTCCAAGCTTCCTAAAATTGCAGTATGCAATATTATTGGACATCTTTTCTTTCCATTCTCATCTACATAAGTTATTCCAAACCTTTCTGCATTTCCAAAATCCATTTGTACAGTTCCTATTTCTCTCGCTCTTCTCAAATCATCAATGATGTGATACTCTGTGTTCAAAAGCCAATAATAGTTAATTCCTGCTGGATAAACACAGATCAAAACAGGATATTTCTCTCTTTCTAGCAATTTCATGAAGAAATCCTTATTCTTTTCTAAGAATTCCAATGAAGTTAAATTGTAAAGAGAGACATATTTTCTGCCAAATTTTTCCATTTCTGAATGAATTACTTCGTGCAAAAGTAGGAACTCTTTTTTTGCTTCTTCTAAATCTTTACAAAAAACATGAAGATCAGGCATTAACAACTTTCTAACTCTGAAGCCAAGTAATAGCTCTCCAGATTGCTCAAACCTATAGCTATCTGCAATTTCGAAAGCTCCAAAAGGCAAATTCTTATAACTAAGTTGCCAATCTTTTATCAGTGCGAATTGTTGAAAGCAAGCTGCATATCTTAAAACTAATTGTCTATCTTCTGAATTAACAACATACATTCTTTGTCCAAAGAGAGAAGCATGCTCAGCTATTGCCTTTTCTTTCAAATTGAACATATTTGTACCTTTAACAAAATAAACTGGAAATGGTAAGGAAGAAATTACTTGATTAACATATTCGCCTAGCATATCCAAAATAAAAACTCCAAATGGACCATACCTCATATGGCCTAAATCCGACATTTCCTCCCATTCTATTCCAAACTTTTTCATGAATTTCAAATACTTTGGTTCAGGATTTTCTTTTCCTTTTACTCCCAATGCTTCCTGCTCAACCAAAATTTTGAAATCCTCTTCTCCTTCTTTAAATTCGTATTTATCTGCTTCTATAATCTTTCCATCCTTTGTAAGAATGTAATACTTTTTCTCTATTTTTTTCTCAGTCACTTTACCTTTACTTACATCTTTCAATTGCTCAGCCAAAGGATGCCCCTTAACAGAAAAGCTTAATTTTTTAGTCCAACCAAAAGGTGCTCTATGAACTTCTATCCCTTTTTCTCTAGCAATTCTTTCCATTTCCTTCAATATTGACATTGAAGTAACAGGATCTGCAAGATTGTTAGAAAGATGAGCATACGGATAAATAACAATCTTATTGACTCTAAGGCTCTTCAAAGAATTTTCAACCTCTTCTATAGCTTTATTAGCTGTCGACTCATCATCTTTGCTCTCAACCGTTGTAAGCAAAAGAAGACAATTATCTATCCTGACCTTTTTCTCTTCAACTTCTTCTGCTGCGCTCATTTCTTTCTGAACTGATTCATATTCAACAAAGTCGACATGAAGCTGTAATATTTTCATTACTATCTACCTCCTTTTTGAATGAAGGAAAACGAGAGAATTTAAAAAGAAGCATAAGCAGAAATAGAAAAACCTACAAGCTTGTTTGTGGGTCACCTCTCATTACTTTATTTAATTTTCTTGTATTTAAGCTTTTTTCCTAGCAATGAACTTAAATAAGCTATTTTCTCTTGCCAAAACTTTACCTCTTTTATAGTTCTAGCTTGAAACAATGCCTCTCTAGCCATCTCTAATTCTTCCAGTATGTAATTTTCCTCAGCATTTACTTTCGTTTTCATATTCACTAATTGGTAGTTAGATATTTAAGCTTTACTATCGGCTAGTGATTATATGATCTAGCTTATATTTTTTCGCTTCAAACTAAAAAAATGGAAAAAGCTAAAAGTTTTATAAAAAAAGCCTTAAAAGAGATTTTACCGGATAAAAAAACGGAAAGAGAATTAAAATCGTTAGCTAGAAAAGTATTAAAAATAGCTAAAAGAAAGGCAAAGAAGTATAAAGCGGATGCTATAATCGTTGGTAGTATAACTAGAGATACATGGCTCCCCGACAAAAAAGAGTTTGACGTGTTTATTTTATTTCCAAAAGAGTTGAGTCCTGTCGACTTAGAAAAATATGGTTTAGAAGTTGGGGAAAAAATTGTAAAAGAGATGAAAGGAACCTTTACCTTAAAATATGCTCAGCATCCCTATTTATCTGCAGAAATAAATGACGTAGAAATTGATATCGTTCCTTGTTTTAAAGTAAAAAACACATCAGAATTAAAAAGTGCTGTAGATAGAACTCCCTTTCATGCCAAGTATCTACAAAAACATTTGAAGAAAAATCAAGCAAACGAAGTTAGATTGTTGAAAAAATTTTTAAAATCTCATGGCTTATATGGAGCAGATGCTAAAACACAAGGTTTTTCAGGTTATCTATGCGAGCTTTTAATAATAAAATACAAGAATTTCCTAAATTTACTAAAATCCGCTAAAAAATGGAATATACAAGAAATAATAGATTTGGAAAATTACTATAAAAAGAGCGAATATCCATTGCTAAAGAAAATGTTTAGAGATCAGCCTTTAATAGTTATTGATCCAACTGATAAAGAAAGAAATGTTGCAGCTGCCCTAAGTTGTGAAAATTTCTACAAATTCAAAAAAGTTTCTGAAGAATTTTTGAATAACCCTTGCGAAGAAACATTTTTTGGTAAAACGAATTATATGACTGATTTTGAGTTCTCCAGAATGAAATTAAAAAGAGGAACAGAAATCCTATTGATAAAATTCAAACCACCTAGCGTATCTCCTGACATTCTCTGGCCTCAATTAAGAAAATTTGCTGAAAGGATTAAAAATATTCTGGAAGAAAGAAAATATGAGTTTAAAGTTTATGGAAAGGATGTTTATACTGATGAAAAAGAATTAGCTCTAGTTTTGCTTGAATTAGAAGTTTATTCTTTACCAAACGTACAAAAAATAATTGGACCAATTGTTTTTGACGAGAAAAATTCTAAAGCTTTCTTAGAAGCACATAAAAATCCTTTGATTGGGCCTTACATTGAAAATGATAGATGGGTTGTTGAAGTTGAGAGAAGGTTCAAAACGGCCAAAGAAAAAATATTGGATAGCTTAAGCAAACCAGTTGATATACTAAAAGCCAAAGGAATTCCAAATTATATTGCTGAAGCTTTATCAAAAGGTTTTGCAATATTGGATGGGATTGAAATAGAGAAGCTTTTGAGAGAGAGAAGAGATGTTGGAATTTTCTTTTACAATTACTTCAACAAAAAGAAATTGATTTAATCAAAAAGAACAAATAACTTTATGATAGTAGTAACATTTTTGGGAACAGTATCAGGAATTCCTAGTAGAGAGAGAAATCATCCTGCAATTGTCTTGGAATACTTTTATTACAAAAAAGATACTTTGCTTTTTGATTGCGGTGAAGGAACCCAAAAACAACTAATGAAGGCTGGAATAAGTTTCATGGATATAAGCAAGATATTCATAACGCATTGGCATGCAGACCATTTCGCTGGCTTAATTCCCTTTCTTCAAACAATGAACTTGGAAAAGAGAAAGAATGAATTGATTATTTTTGGACCAGAAGCCAATAGGTTTGTCCAAGGAATTTTAAATCTTGGATATTTTGGAGTAAGATTCCCTGTTAAGGCAGTCGATGTTCCCTTTGAAGGAAAGGATGTAACAAAAGTTTATGAAACAAAAGTTTATGAAATACTTTCAGTCCCAGTTTTGCATACAATTCCTTCAGTAGCATTTGCTTTCAAAGAAAAAGATGTCTGGAGGATTGATGAGAAAAAATTGAAGGAATTAGGATTGAAAAGAGGGAAATGGTTGAAAGAGCTTAAAGAAAAAGGAGAAGCTCTTTACAATGGGAGGAAAGTTAAAATAGAAGAAGTTGCAAATTTGCAAAAGGGGCTAAAAGTTGTTTATAGCGGAGATACAAAGCCTTGCGAGAACATTGTTGAATTAGCAAGAGATGCAGATATATTAATACATGATGCAACTTTCTTAGAAGAAGATGAAGACTTTCAAAAATATCATTCTAGCGTGAAAGATGCAGCTAAAATTGCAAGGAAAGCAAATGTGAAAAAGCTTATATTAACTCATATAAGCAGAAGGTATCAGAAAGAGGATGTTGAAAGGCTTTTAAAAGAAGCGAAAGAAGTCTTTGATGATGTTGAAGTTGCATATGATTTAATGAAAGTCGTATTGAAGAGAGATTAAGCTCAAGATAACAAATTTTTATGATTTGCTTTAATAATTACTATTAGTGCTCACTTATGGGCGGGTAGCTTAGCCTGGTTGGAGCGCCCGGCTGATAACCGGGAGGTCGTGGGTTCAAATCCCACCTCGCCCATATTTTTGCGTAATTTCTATTGAGTGTGAAATCCTTAAATTTTTACCATTAACTTACATATTATGTCTAGAAAACCTTATTAGAAAAAACTGTATGAAGTGAAAATTAATACTGAGAATCGAATTATTGAATATAGGCCAAAAACAACTCCGAAGCAACTTTTAAATGAGAAACATGCAAAGGAATTTTTATATCAAATTCTTAAAGATATAGGCAAACTTAGGAAAACGTATCCTTATGAAACGTGGAGTTATAGGATAAATGTTGAAGGAAACGAGGAAGTTAAGAGTATGTTGAGAAAAATTGAAAAGTGGTATACAACAAAGGCTTTGATATTTCTCTCCCTTCTCGGATATTCTGGAATTCCAACCTCCTATCTAATCTACCTTAAACTATTAGGAGAGTCTTCTCCAAATATAATAGACTTTATTGTGATAACATCAGGAATGGTACTTACTGGAATATCTTCGCTTGGAGTTATACATAGTGTCAAAAAAGAGCTCTTGCTAAGCATTTAGATATTGTTTGAGCTACTTTTAGACTTTTTGCAATATTTTCAAGATTTTCAAGAATTCGGAGCATATCCCCTCAAGCATAAGCAGTAATCTGGTCGTGTTGAAGTGAGATAGGATGAGTTATCCACTTATAGTCTTAAATCCTACCTAACCTATTTATCAACAAAAGATATTTAAACTTTCTCTTACACTACCATTAAATGGTGGCAAAATCACTTGTCGTATTAATACTTGTGTTTTTTGTATTTCTTACTCTAGTTCCCTCTATATCACTTGCTACTCAATGCGGCAATCTAAAAGTTAAGGTTGTTGAATGTGATTGTGGTAATCCTATAAGTGATGCTAAGGTTTGTGTCGAAGCTATAAACGTTGATCCTTGCGGATATACAAACTCTAATGGAGAAATTTTATTCCAAAATTTAGTAGTCGGCGACTACTCTGTCCAGGCTAGTAAGGATGGTTATGATTCTAATTCAGCAATAGCTAGAGTAGAATGCTTTCAGACGACAGAAATAACTATTTGTCTAAATAAAATTAAGGTCTGTAGTCCTGGGGAAATTAGGAATAGAGGATGCATATGTCCGACTCAAGTTACTTATGAAAAGTGTAAAGATGATGGATCTGGTTGGGAGACTATAATTGAAAACTGTCCAGAGGGATATGTTTGTGAGAGCGGATATTGTGTGAGAAGTAGAGATGGATGGTATGACACAGGAGAAACAAGGTGCAATCTGTATGGGGCAAGCTGTGGCTACGGAACGAAAGAGATGAAGCAAGAATATAGAGATTATACCTGTTTTGGGAGCACTTGTACTTATGTTGTTACTCAAGTTAGATGGGTAGCAATTGGAAGTTGTAGTGTTCCGTGTACAACGACTACAACCACTGTTAGTCAAGAAAGAGATGGGTGGTATGACACAGGAAGAGAAAAATGTGAAATGAATGGCTTTGAGTGCGGACTTGGAAGAAAAATGAAGGAGCAAGAATATAGAGACTACACTTGCTTCGGAGTTACGTGTACTTATCAAATTACAGCAAAGAGATGGATAGAAGCAGGAACATGTTATCAAGGCTGTCCTACTGGATATTCATGTATAAATGGATATTGTAGAGCTTTATTTGATTGCAATAATTTAGATGGTTGGTATAGAACTGGAGAAGAAAGATGCGTTTCAGCCTTTGAGTGCGGGATTGCTGAAAAACAAATTAAGGAAGAATATAGAGATTACTATTCAATCGTTTCTACTCCAACTTCCCCTTCAGATTGCTCTTTTGTCATTAAAGATGTGAGATGGAATACAATCGGAAACTGTTATCTTACATGTCCGAATAACTACTATTGTACTAACGGCTTATGTGTACTCGCGCAAAAAAACTGTGAAGTAAAAATTTGGGTTAAGGAAGAAGATACAAATCTACCAATAGCAAATGCTAATGTTTGCTTTAGTGGCAAATGTTATTTAACAGATTCTAATGGTCTTGCCTCATTTTATGTAAATGTCGGTTCATATGATTTGCAAATAAATAAAGAAGGGTATGTATCGAAATCAATAACAATAACTTGCCAGACTTTTGGAAATCCTATATACCAAACTGTGGCTCTTCAGAGGATTAAAGCCTGCTTCGATTGTAACCTATTAGATGGCTGGTATTATACTACTGAAGCCTATTGTGAAGTCAAGGGCCTCGAATGTGGGAAAGGAATATTGCTGAGAAAAGAAGAATATAGAGACTACTATGGAACTTGCGTTGATTCTCCGTTGCAATGCAAAAATTACAAAGTTATTAGCTATAGATGGATTGATGATGGAATTTGCGAGAAAGGCTGCAGTGTTGGTATATGCGAAGAAGGAGTCTGTAAGAAAAGTGTAAAACTAAAAGAGATGAAAATTTTTCCAACTTACTTAGAGTACGAACATCCTAAGCAAGAAGAAGCTAAAATAGATTTAGTTGCACTAGTTATTCTTATTGCTTCATTATTGCTTTTCATATTAATATCGAAGAGAAGAGTAAGAAGATTAGAAGAAGATTGTTAACAACGAACATTTAAATTGAAAAAATTTTAATAGTTTAGATGAAAGGGAAATTTATAGTTTTTGAAGGTATAGATGGTGCTGGTTTAACAACACAAGCTGAGCTTCTAGAAAAATACTTAAGAAACAAAAAGTATGAAGTTGTTTTAACAAAAGAGCCAACAAACAATTTAATTGGTGGAATAATAAGGGCTGCTTTAAAAAAAGAGTGGATAACATCAAACACAACATTGCAATTGCTATTTTCTGCTGACAGAGCCCATCATCTTGAAAAAGAAATAATCCCTGCCTTAGAGAATGGTAAAATAGTAATTTCAGATAGATACTTTCTTTCAACAATAGCTTATGGAATGATAGAAGTAGAGAAAGATTGGTTGAAGGCCATAAATTCTAAGTTCTTGCTTCCGGATCTAATTTTCATAATTGACGTTCCAGTTGAAGTTTCAATAGAAAGAATAAAGACTAGCAGGTTTGGCTTTGAATTGTTTGAAGAGATAAGAAAGTTAGAGAAGGTAAGAAATAATTTTCTCGAACTTTCAAAAGAATACAAAAACTGTTTTGTGATTGATGGAAATAGAAGCATCGAGGAAGTACACAAAGAAATTGTCAAAATAATTGAAGAAAACCTAAAGCTCTAATTCAGCCAATCTTTTCAAAGCTTTTAACTTTTCCTTTCTTTCGATTTCTGCTTTCTCCAAAATTTCTTTTAGCGTTTTTATACTTTCGTCATAAGTCTTTCTATCTACAGGATATGGCACTCTATCCTTACCACCATGAGCAAATGTATACTTAACTGGATCTACCCAACTAGCTTCCTTCCCATAAACTAGCTTCGCTATTAAAGCTAGAGCTCTAACAGTTTTAGGGCCAACTCCTTCAAAAGCAACAAGCTCCTCATAATTTTTTGGATCGAATTCATGCAACTCTAAAAGCTTTTTGTAAACTTTTATGTCGAAAGTATGCCCTACTGGCATTTTAAGGAATTTGTACAAGCTATAGGGAGAAGAAAAATATTTTTTAAATTTTCTTACGTCCTCTTTAACAATATCAACACTAGCCTTTCTTGCTTCTTCGCTTTCTTTCGCAACCATATTTAAAACATTCTTTTCCTTAAATCCAACTATTGCTGAATGCGGCTCAACAACAAAAGAATTGAAAGAAAAGGAGAGCCAATGATACCTTCTAGCTAATTTATTTTCAACATTCATTCCTTGCTGCACTACTGCCCATTTTCCGTCTTCTGTCACAAAAAAAGAGTGATGATAAATTTGATATCCTGCTTGAATTAGAGAATTATCTACTTTTGCTACCATTTTACTTGCATATTTTAGTTCTTCAATCTTTTTTGTAGATAAACCAAACTCTTCCCCAACTTTTTCTATTTCTTCTGGAGTTTTTCTTGAAGAGGATCCTTTACCGCCCAAAACTTTTACGCCAACATTTTCTTTATTTAGCCCCTCTTTTAATGCTCCAGCCAAAGTTGTTGTTAAGCCGCTAGAATGCCAATCAAAACCTACAACACAACCTAAAGCTTGATAAAAGTATGGATTAGAAATTCTTCTTAGGAATTCTTCTTTACCAAATTCTTGAATTATTAATTTCGAAATTTGAGAGCTAAGCTTTGTCATCCTATCAAATAACCATTTCGGACATTTTCCATAATGCAATGGTAATTCTGCAATTCCTATTCTCATAAATCTTTTAGAATTCTTAGCAAGAAATAAAAATATGCGCCAGTCGTCTAGCCTGGTAGGACACGAGCTTCCCAAGCTCGGAGCCCGGGTTCAAATCCCGGCTGGCGCAAGTTTTTAAACTACAAATTCAACTATTTCTATGATTTTTGGAAAAAAAGAGAAAGATGACTCTTTGGAAAAAAAACTAAAAGAAATAGAAGAAAAAGTTAAAGGTTTAAAAAAAGTTGAAGGAGCTTCTCCTCAAATAGGAAAACCTTCTCAAGAGCTCTCAAATGTACCAACTACTTTATCAACACAAAATGTTACAGAAGAAAAGGCAAAAGAAGAGAAAATTGAGGAAGAAACACAAGTTCCTCTTTTTGTAAAAATCGACAAATATAAAACAATTGTCTCCTCCTTAATGCACTTAAAAAGTCTTTTAATCTCACTAAAGAACTCATTAGTCGCACTCGAACAAATTGAAAAAATGAGAATAGAGACATTCAACACAATTATGAAAAATTTGGATAAGATGAATGAAAAAATTTTGGCCTTAGAGAAAGAAGTTGTTAAGCCGATTGGGTTCTCATTTGGGACAACAGTTACACCGCTTACCACATACGAAGAATTGCAAAGTGTACAAGCCTCAATTGCTAGTCTAAAGGCTCAGATAGAGCAACTGAAAGCCGAGCTAGAATCTATTTAAATAATTTTAAAATTAACTCAAATTTTTTATAAATGCTTAATGAAAAAGATTTAGAAATTTTCCTAATGGAAAGAAATGTAGAGTTTGAGTTGCTTAAATTTGAAAAAGATGTAATGAGTAGCAAGGCTGCCGAAAAACAAATCAACGGAATTATCATAAAAAGTATATTATTGATTTGCGATGATAGACCAATTCTTTGCCTTCTTCTAGGAAAAGACAAAATAGATTTTGAAAAAATCAAAAGAGAGTTAAATTGCATGAATGTAAGGCTTGCGAAAGCTAAAGAGGTTAAAGAAATTACTGGCTACGATATTGGAGCGGTTCCACCAGTTGCGCATAAGCAAAAAATAAAAACAATTGTAGATAGTAAGGTTAATATATTAAATGATGGGGAGGTATTGTATTTAGGTGGAGGATCTCACTACCATTTACTTAAGATTAAAAAGAGAGAACTAATGAAAGTATTACAAGATGCGAAGATAGGAAGCATAAGCCAGTAAGCCACTTTCTGAAATAGAAACCTTAGCGCTTAATGTGGGTTTTACCATCTATTCATCATTTGCTGGTTTACAGAATTCGTCACTCTCTCATTCCATGCATCTCATTAATGCGTAACTAGGTTTATGCGTGTGCTTTTCGCCTCATAACCAACTGAAATAGTTCAAACTAATTTAGAAGCATGATATTTAAGCTTTTGCCTATCAACCAAAAGTCAAAGCTCGATACTCAATCATCCCTTATAATAAATTTTGTAAATACAATATCTGAAATGCGGGGGTCGCCTAGCCTGGCCAATGGCGGCAGGCTCAAGTAAGGTTTTCTTGAGCTTTGATGAGATGATGAGAAGAAACCTGCTGGGTTAGTCCCTTCGTGGGTTCAAATCCCACCCCCCGCAGTTTTGATTTAATTCTTACAAAACAAGAAAAAAGAATGAAAATAGAAGATGTAGTAGAAAGCCTAAAGGAAAAAATTGATAGAGACGTAAAAAACAATGTAGCGGAATTTGAAAAGAATAAAAACTTAAGCAAAGATGAAAAGTTTATAGAACTTTGTTTTTGTATACTTGTTGCAAACTCGTCTATGGAAAAAACTTTCAAAATTTGGAAAGAAATTGGATATGATTTTTTAAGACTATCAAAAGAGGAATTAGCACAAAAGCTTAAAGAACTTGGGTATAGATTTTATAACAGGAGAGCGGAGTATATCATTGAGGCGAGAAAAAAGATTGATTTGCTAGAGGAAATACTAAGAATGAGCGACGAATTTGAAATTAGAAATAAACTTGTTAAAAGTTTTAAAGGAATTGGTTGGAAAGAAGCTTCCCACTTCTTAAGAAATCTTGGTTACAAAAATTTTGCAATAATAGATAGACATGTGTTGAAGGTTCTAAAAAAATTTGGCATAATAGAAAATATTCCAAAATCTCTAAGCAAAAAAGCTTATCTCGATATCGAAAATAAGTTAAGATTTATAGCAAAAGCTCTGAACATGAGCCTGACAGAATTAGACTTTTATCTATTTTACATAAGCTCAGGAAAAATTCCAA
>Ga0105158_1000571_pt1 | contig 15481 bp, 18 predicted proteins | sample LHCtaG_FD_81567 | JGI IMG/M metagenome (GOLD analysis project Ga0105158, IMG submission 81567) | Hot spring microbial communities from Little Hot Creek, USA to study Microbial Dark Matter (Phase II) - LHC4sed_matched | ecosystem: Environmental > Aquatic > Thermal springs > Hot (42-90C) >...
GAGGTCGAGCTCCAACGCAATGAGGGGCTGATAGTTAGGACTCCTGTCGTTATTAAAGTGGTCTCTGGGGATGCTGAGGTCTGGGGTGTACCTTTCGAAGAGATGAGCCTCTCTCAGGAAGCCATGGATCTCTTAATAACGAGCAATCATGGTGCAAAATTAAATATCAATGGATCGAGTTTTATTAAAATAAATGATCCAATTCCGGATTGGTGGTATAGTTTTCTAAGGGAAATACCGGACAAAACTGTTATGTTCATCGGGAGAGTGGATTCAGGGAAGAGCTCTTCCATCCTTTACCTCACCAATAAGTTGCTTCTAGATGGTACTCTAGTCTCTATAATCGACTCTGATATCGGGCAATCAGATCTCGGTCCGCCCGGAGTGATATCATCCTCGAACTTGAGGGGTCCGGTCTATCAGACGAAGCTCTTGGATCCGGAGTTCATGTACTTCATAGGGGATAAGAGCCCGAGGGGGCACTTACTCCAATTCCTAGTGGGTATATGGGAAGCGTTAAGAAATGTTAAGGAGAAAACAATTCTCATAAACACGACAGGTTTCTTAGATGGTGCCGCAGCAAGGACGCTCAAGAAACTAAAGATGGAGCTCTTAAAACCGGATATAGTGGTGTTCATAGAGAGATCTGAGGGAGAGCTCAAACACTTAGCACGCATCGTCCCGATAGATGTGAAAGCTGTGACCGTGAGATCGCCTGTTAGAGATTTGCCCAAGGATAAGGGCTATAGATCCCTCTGCAGGAAGGCACTATACAAGAAATATCTTGAAAATGGGAGTAGGAGGGTCTTCGATTTGAGGAAGGTCAGGATAGAGAATACCTTCTTGTTCACGGGAGATGAGAGGAGAGAATACGCTCCCTTCCTATCTGAGCTCCTGGGGAGCGGGGTAATATGGGTCGAGGAGTCGACTGATATGCTCTTAATACTCACTGAAGAGCAAGTTGAGAGGGTGAAGGTGAAGAAGCTGGAGGATCTGATGAGGAAGGAAGTTAAATGCGCCCCAATTAACGCATACAAAAACTTATATGTTGGTCTCAAGCTGAATGGGAGATGCTCTGGCGTGGGGATAATGAAATCCTTCGATCCCCTGAGTGGGAAAGCGGAGGTTCTCACGAGATACGGGGGAGATGTTGATAGCATTGTATTCGGGTTCATCAGGCTCAGTGAGGATGGTGAGGAGCTGGGGGTGAGGGAGGTGGATTCACCTTGAGCTATATAAAGAATTTAGAGGATTTGACTATGAATGGTCTCACGCAAAAGGATAAGAATGCCAGAAGATCGATATTACTCTCATTCGATAAGGCGATAGCATCCGTAGATCCTTATAAATCCGTCTCTAGTAGGATATCGGACGGTTCAATATTCCAGATGAATAAATCCATAGAGCTGAGTGGTTTCGAGGAGATATTCGTTATCGGAGCTGGAAAAGCTAGTGGCATGATGGCGAAAGCTGTTGAAGATAGGATAGAAGGGATATCAGAGGGCTGGGTGAATGTACCGGCTAAAACAGAGAAGTTAGTTAACCTATCGAAGATAAGGTTGAATCCAGCGGGCCATCCCATCCCGGATGAGGGGAGTATCAATGGGGCAAGGGAGATGCTGAGAATACTCTCAAAAGCGAGTGAGAAGGATCTCGTTATAGTGCTGATCTCCGGAGGAGGTTCGGCGCTCATGGAATATCCAATGGAGGGTATAAGCTTGGAAGATTTGAGGGAAATGAACAGGTTACTTGTCCTAAGCGGGGCGGATATAAGGGAGATAAACACCGTTAGGAAGCACGTCTCGAGGGTGAAGGGAGGGAGGCTAGCTGAGGCCGCACATCCAGCGAGAGTCGTATCCTTAATAATATCAGATGTCATAGGGGATCCTTTGGATACAATAGCATCTGGCCCAACAGCGCCCGATGAGACGACATTCCAAGATGCTTGGGAGGTGCTGAGGAACTATTCATTAGTGGAGAAGATGCCCCAATCTATCATAAAGGTGATAAAGGATGGTATGGAGGGGAGGATCCCCGAAACCCCAAAGCCAGGGGATCCGATATTCGAGAACGTAACTAACATGATAGTCGCTAATAACCTTAAAGCTGTTCAGGCGGCTGAGGGTGTCTTGAGGAGCCTCGGATATACTACATTGGTCTTGGGATCTAGGGTTCAGGGGGAGGCAAGACACGTGGGGAAGATGTTAGCAGGACTAGCTTCCTCCATCAGGAATGAGGGAATACCTTTATCCCCTCCAGCAGCTCTCCTCATGGGTGGGGAGACCACTGTTACCGTGACGGGGAATGGTGTAGGTGGGAGGAACCAAGAGCTCGTCCTAGGTGCAGTAAGGCAAGTAGCTGGGCTAGATGGAGTAGCGATCGCATCTATTGGGACCGATGGAATAGATGGTACATCGGAAGCAGCTGGGGCTATATGCGATGGCCACACACTTGAGAGAGCTTTAAGGGAAGGACTAAAGCCTGAGGAGTACCTTAAGAACAATGACTCTTACAGCTTCTTCTCATGGCTAGGTGATGCGATAATAACGGGACCCACTTTGACCAATGTAATGGATCTGATGGGCGTAGTGGTGGAAGATTGATCGGGATCTTTTTAAGTTGGAACCCTCCAATCATTTAGGTTCAATGGGGAAAAGTCATGCCAAGGAAAAATCCAAGAGATGAGGAGATATCGAAAGGATGGAAAGGTATGATGGGAAGGAAAGCTAGGGAGAACTTATACAAAGTAAGAATAGATGGAATCACCGGAGGACATTCATCAATTAAGCCAGGAGACCTAATAGAAGTTCTCGTGAGATCGATCAATAGGAGGGGGGAGGGGGAGGGTATTTACGAGGGGAGGCAAGTAATAGTAGTTGGGGCCCCGGATCCTGGAGTGACCGTGAGAGCTAGGGTTAGGAAGATCGCTGATGGGAAGATCTTCGCAGAGATAGCTGAAGATGAGTAATGGTAATATGGATAAGTTCATAAGGGTCCTCAGGGAACTCGGATTCACGGCTTATGAATCTAAAGTGCTCGCATGTCTTAGCGTGAGGAGAGAATCCCTTAAGGTGAATGAATTAAGCGTGATGGCGGATCTCCCGAGGACTAAAGTGTACTCTGTGATCTCCTCCCTCAACGGGGAAGGTTTCGTTAAAGTGCACAGTGGAAGGCCCCTCAGGGTCTCAGCACCCCCACCGAATGAATTGGCATCTCTACTTACTGAAAGAGTCATTGAGGATGCCAGGGCTAGATTGAATATGATAAGCAAGCTCTACTCCCTGAACTTAGATGAAGGGCTCTGGTTATTCGAGAGATCCATAATCCCAGTGAGAGGTGAAAATATAATCAGTAAAATGGCAAAAATAATAATTAATAGTGCAAAAGAGAGAATAAATTTGATAATTAGTGAAAGGAATGTTCATCTCATACCTAAATTACCTAGTATAGATGTAAGGGCTGTATTAGAGACATCATCAATCCAATCTCATTTAGGTATCCCTAAGGCGAATTGTAGGGTAGTGGGTAAGCATGGGATATTCATGGTCTCAAATGAGAGAGCATGCATACTCAGTGATGAAGAGCTAAAAAGTGGGATCTACGCTTCTGAGGGCTCTCTTCTATTAGCTTTGCTCAACCTTTTTAAGGGGCTCTATAACTCCGGGTCACCGATTATAAGCTAGATAATACTCCTCAAAGGAGGTGATAAGTTGCAAGAGGAGAGGAATCGTGAGTGGGAATTAGAGTTATTGAGGGTGAAATCTATCCTAGATCTACTGAGATTGGCAGCATCTACGGACTCCGTCTCAGTGCTGATAGAATTCTGGAGTGATTCCCTCAATGGGAGGGTCATAGGGACTTTCGCAAACAATTACGGGATAACTAAGCTCGATGTCTTCTCCTTCACGCTTTACGATGGGGATGACGATGGGGGCTTCCTAGTTTACAGAGCGGATGAGACGGGAGAGCATTATGAGTTCTTGAGGGGGTTATCTTCAGATAAGATAACCTTTCCAGTAGTAAAACTATTCAAGGAGCCCGCTTGGTTCTCTGAGAGGGTAAAATCGGGTGGTGATTGAGTATAAATGGAAAAATATTATTAGTATTTGCCGCAGCTTTATTTGCATTCTCAGCATTATTAATTAGCTATGAAAAGGTTAGCGAGTTCAAATCCGGTCTAGTTGCTAGTATGGAATGCAGAGAGGGGGAGGCGCGTATTTTGCTCGTGAATAACGCTTCTCCTTGCAGGCTATACTATCTTATCCTATCGAAAGGTGATAAAATCGTCAAAATAATAGAATTGAATGAAATTATTTATTCTAAAACTGAAGAAATAGAGTTAGATATTGAGGATAAAGGGATCACGATTTCAATAATATTTGAGAGGGGGGTCATCAGCGGACTCGCGTGTGGGTCCACGAGCTACTCCCAACCATAACTTTAATTTAGTCGATACTCCACACAGAGGGGCCGTGGTCTAGCTAGGTAGGATGCCGGCCTCGGGAGCCGGAGGTCCCGGGTTCAAATCCCGGCGGCCCCATCAGGTGATGATATGCTGATCCTCATAAAGAATGGGAGGATCAAGGGGAAGATAAGGGATGGAGTTTATTCGCTGGAGATCGTGGATGGGAAGATTGTTCTCTCGCCAATTAAGTGGGAGGAGTCCTCCGAACTTAAGATAGATCTCTCATTGGAAGATATCGATCACATGATAAGGAGGGGTGCTCTCTCTTGAGGAGGGCAATAGTAGATACGAATGTGCTAATATTTGCCCATTTTAAGGATACTAAGTATCACGAGGAAGCTAAGAGAATTCTCTCCTCATTGGATGAGTGGATAATACCATTCATAGTATTGGTAGAGCTCTTCTGGTTCACTAGAGGTGCTGGATTGGATGAAAAATCGAGAAAAAATCTCATGTTATCATTGTTAATGAATAGGAGGGTTAGGATTTCGAATAGCGAGCTTGAGGACCTGCTAGAATCTGTGATACTGGAGGATCCCTTGGAATTCGAGGACGAGCTGATCCTCCAACAGGCCGAGAGGGAGGGGCTCCCCATAGTGACATTCGATAGCTCTCTAGCGGAGAGGGCGAGGAAGAGAGGGATACGCGTGGTCGCTTACAGCAACAGATAGTATATATTCAAGGATAAATTTAGAATTATTAACATGAACAAGCCGATCTTCATAAAATCTATGAATTTTAATCCGAACTTATCCCTCAATACAGAGTATATGAGGAGCGAGGGTAATGAAGCTATCGGTGTCGCTATCCCTCCTAAGCTAACGGAGATCAGAAAAACCCACCAAAGCTCATAATACCCAGTCAAATCTACTAGCTCATCTATGGCCGGTATCATCACAGCCGCGTAAGGTATATTATCGACAAATGCTGAGATTAGGGATGAGAGCCATACTATAAGTGTTATTAAAATATGTAGATTCCCGTAAGTTGATTTAAAAATAGCTTGGGCTAATGAATGAAGGATACCAACTTTTTCCAAGCTCCCGGAGAATACTAAGATGCTCCCGAGGAAGATGAGGAGATCCCAGTTGAGCTCCTTAAGTATGGGGACCATCCTCCTACCACCCACTATCATCAGGAGGGTCGCGCCATAGAGCGCTGAGGTAGCTGGAGTTATTCCCGTAATATCCTGAAGGAAGAAGAGTATCAGGACGGAAGCCAATATTAAAACACTAACTAATAAGAAAAATTTATTCTCTATTTTTAATTTTTCCCCACTATTTTTATCCTTTATTTCTATTACCATCTCCCTCCTGAAGATCGTCATGATCGCTGCTAGTGAGATCATGTAGATCAGGAGAGCGGGCGGACTTATGCTCAAGATAAAATCGATGAACGATATATGAAGGTGGGAGTAGGCCATTATGTTAGGTGGGTCCCCTACCGGAGTTAGCGCTCCCCCTATGTTTGATGAGATATTCAACGCAATTAAGATGGGTACAACAGCTCTCCCCAGGTTCAGGGTCTCACAAATACCCAGAGTCACTGGGATTATTATCAGCATAACAGTCGCATTATACAAGAAAGCTGATGTTATGAGAGTGAACAAGGATAGGGCTATTGTTAAATGATAAATCTTCCTGAACCCGAGAGAGATGAGAGCTCTAACTAATATCGACAGAAATCCGGCCTCTCTAAGAGACTCAACGATGACCATCATACCGAAAAGGAGCCCTAAAACATGTAGATCGAGGTAATGAATCATATCCTCCCCTTTCATTATCCCGAGGAGCCAGAGGATCACTAGACTTGTGAGAGAAACCACAGTTCTGTGTCTGTACTCCATAGCGAGCATGAGGAAAAGGGCTATGAACACTAGAATTGTTTGAAGTTGCTTGGGCTCCAAAGTACCATAATCCCTCAAGGGGAAGTAAATTAGCGTGAGGAGAAGTAATATTGCTGACACTAAATAATGCCTCCTCATTCAGGCACCCCACTGTAACATCATGTAAGCCAATATTATTGTGGGCAGATTTGCTAAGATACTGATTTTCATGAATCTACGTATGGAGATCCCTCTATTACTCTCTCTAAGTTTCCTCAAAACGATTATATTCGCTATCGAGCCCCAAGGAGTTAGGGCTGAGCCTATGCTGCTCCCCACGATCGATGCCCACCATAAGTCCCTGCCAGCATTAAGAGACCTGAGAACTGGGGAGAGGATTGCCACAGCTTCAGCATCATCTATTAGCATTGAGAGGCCGATAGATATGAGATAAACGTTTAACTGATCTCTGAAGAGAGATATCTCCTCAAATAGAATCTTGAATCCCCCTATCAAGTTAATAGACTCTGTAGTTAGGAGGAGGGTCCCTACGTAAATCAGGGAGGGCCAATCCACCTCAGTGAATACTTTGGATATCTCCTCCCCGCCCAAGAAGAGGAGGAAAACTGCCATAATGCCTATCGCTAGGCTATCATCTATACCCAATCCCCTCGAGAAAGGGAGTAATGTTAGCATGAGAATGAGGGAAACTAATCCGAAGGTCAGATAGGGGTTTTCCCCATGTACTTCACTCCCCTCAGTTACCTCGCAGTAAAACCTTCCACCCCTTCTCACTAGGATGAAAAGTATTGAAAGTGAGAGAAGGGTCGATAAGATCGATATGGGCGCAGCAACGGATAGGAAGTCTAGAAAACTTATGTTACCGTAGACTCCAACTATTATATTGGATATATCTCCCATGAATGTGGCCATCGAACCCAAATTAGAGGAGATTATGAGAGAGGCAACTAAGTCCCCGGGATCGAATTCCGGGGTGCATTCAGACAGTTTTATAGCTATTAAAACCATATAGGAGAGGACTAAAACGTTGCTCAGGATCGCTGATAGTAATGCCGTTAGTAAATTCATCGTTATAAATATCCCATTCGGGGATCTTAGCTTCCCTGGGATCTTGAGGGATATCAGCTCGTAGAACCTCCCCTTGCTCAGGATCGCTGATAGTACCTCGAGGCCGAAAACTGCCGATACAATCTTTATAATTTCCTTTCTTTCTATGAATATTTTCTCTATATTTAGCGAATATATATTAACTATTACCGCGAAAGATGATATAAATATTAGGGACTTATATTCAGGTTTAATTGAGGAGAGAATGAGCGCTAACGCGAATATCAGGAGCCCGTAAGCTGGAGGCGGAAATGATAGTAGCGGGATTAGAGATTCCATATTTATCACTCATAAGTCAGGGCTCAAATAATAATGTTTTATGCCGGGGCCGGGATTTGAACCCGGGACCTCCGGATCTCCCAGCGCCGGGGCCCTACCCACTTATGAGTCCGGCGCTCAAACCAGGCTGAGCTACCCCGGCTCTTGCTTTTTCCACTCCTTGAATTAATAAATATTATGGGGGCTCAGTGTGAGCTGGGAACTACATCCCTTAGTTTCGTTGATGTTCGTTCCTATCATCGCCCCGCCGAATTGTAGGCTGTGAGGGAAAATAAATTTTTCCCTCCGGTGGGCGCTCCGATTTAACTAGTTATATATTGTGTGACGCTGAGAGTGAGGAGGGATATGCAATGGGGTTCGAGATAGAGGAAGCCCCTATTGAGGAATATTCATTCAAGGACTACATCCTCCAACCTGCAATACTATCAAATAGGATCTTCTCAGCAATTATATCATCCCCAAAACTCAAATACTGGCTCCTAGCTACGATAATAAGCTCTCTTTTCCAAGCATTGGGCAACTGGCTCATCATGAGCAAACTTATCATTGAGATAAGGGCATCGGAGGAGCTCCCGGTGGAGACTCTACAACTCATGAAAGGTATAATGGATTTAATGCTGAAAAACCCGCTAATTATTTTCATAGAGTCTCTCTTCAGCGAGTTATTAGCTGGAATAATTTCAGGGATCGTAATATTTTTAATAGTGAGATTGTTCATGAGGAAGGGGAGTCTCTCATCAGGGATAGCTTTGGCTGGTCTTAGGAGCCTCCCATCCATAGTTTACGGGATATTGCTAGCAATACTTGGGCTTTCCTTACCTACTGCGAAATGGGTCATCGAGATAGGACCTCAAATGAATTTCAATACTAATGTTCCTTGGGAGATATTCCTCCAAGGATCTATCTTAGAGCTAGTAATCTCAATTTGGTTCCTCTTAGTGCTCCTGCTCTCTTACACTAGAGGGTATGGGATGACTCGGGTGAGAGCTGCAGTAGCGTCGCTAGTTACGTGGCTCGTATCGAACATCTTCCTGTTAGTTGGATTGCTATCTTACATATGACCCTCATACTTTCCTCTCAATGGAATAAGCTGCGATCTCCCTCAAAATCATCTTTTGAGGGGAATCTGGGATTTTATTGAGTTTATCTATTGCTTTCATCGAGAATTGAAATGCTAAATCCTCAAGAAATTCTCTGATGTTGCTTCCCTTCAGAAGGTATGTGATCTCTCCCCTCTTCCCCCAGTCGAGGAGATCGTCCCTTATCTGGTAAGATAGCCCGAGGTAGAGGCCGTAGAGGCCCATCTCCTCATAAAGGTCATCCCTTCCAGCTATAAGCGCCCCCAATGATGAAGCTGTTTGGAAGAGGGAAGCTGTTTTGTACTTCAACACCTCCAGATAATCATCCAAACTTATGGGATCTCCCCTCTTGATCAGGACAACTTCCATCATCTCCCCTATTGACATGAGCTTAGTAGCTTCCGAGAGGAGCTTCCCTATCCTCTTATCATCATACTCACTCACTATCTCCAGGACGATCGATAGGATGAAATCAGCTATTAATATCGCCATCTCCATGCCATGCTTCACATGAAAAGATGGGAGCCCCCTCCTAGAATCGCTACCATCTATTATATCATCATGGATCAGGGAGGCCGTATGTATTAACTCTACAGCTGCAGCAGCGAGCTCAGGGCTCCCCCCACCGCCACAAGCTTCATTGACGAGGAAGAGTATCGCGGGCCTTATCCTCTTCCCCCCTTTCATGAATTCAATTAATGGATCAGTGAAAGGATTTTCCATGTTATTCCTTAAAGCTTCCATTAGTGCTAAGTCCGCTTTTCTAACGTACGGGTCCAGTAGAAGCTTTAGCTCCTCTTCCCTTATTTTAATCACCCCCAGGATCGCATCTCTCAATGCTTTAATCCTTATCATTACAAATTCCGTAATAGGGGTTAACGTCTTTAAGTGCGAGCTCAGCTAGATGCTGATCAAAATGCCCGTGATGGAATTAAGCCCCTCAGAGCTCAAGATGGGCTTGAGAACTGGCAAAATAACAGTAGCTGTATATGGTATAGGGCACGTCGGATCCTCCATACTAGCAGCTTGGCTCTTAGCTGGAGCTAAGGGGATAGGAGTTGATAAGGATGGGGATAAGATCGAGGCCCTGGATAGGGGAGAGTCTCCAGTAGAGGAACCTTGCCTCTCCGAAATTTTCAGGAAGGCTAAGTTGGAGGGGAGGCTATATGCGACATCCGATGGGAAGGATGCATCAGCTAAATCCGATGTGAAGATAATAGCTGTCCCTTCGATGATGGCAGATGGGGAGCCCGATCTATCGGCAATAAGCTCGGTTGCTGAGTCAATAGCTTCAGGCCTCAAGAGAGGGGATCTGGTAATCTTGGAGAGCAGTGTCCCTCCGGGGACGACGAGGTATCTCCTCAAACCGATATTGGAGGAGAGAAGTGGACTTTCCTTAGGTGAGTTCGGCTTAGCTTACAGCCCGGAGAGGATATCGGAGGGTAGGGCCCTGAGGGACATCGTAGAATCTTACCCAAAGATAATAGGAGGGGTGGATGAGAGGAGCGGCGAAGTAGCATCTATCCTCTACTCAATGATCTCCAAGAGAGGAGTGATAAGGGTATCGAATGAGCTAGTGGCAGAATTTGAGAAACTCGCTGAAGGAGTTTACAGGGATGTCAATATAGCTTTAGCGAATGAGTTAGCGATACTTTGCAGAGAACTGGGTATAGATTATGAGGAGGTCGCTAGAGCTGCGAACAGTCAACCTTACTCAAATCTCCATAGGCCTGGTACCGGAGTCGGGGGGTTATGCATCCCCATATACCCTAAGTTCTTAATCTGGAAGGCTAGATCCCTCGGACTCAAGTTAAATCTCATCTCAACAGCTAGGGGCATAAATGAGCTCATGCCTAAGGAGGTCGCTGAACTTGTGAGAGAGGGTGTCTCAAGATTGGGGCTGGAGAATCCGAAGATAGCCGTGCTTGGACTATCTTTCAGGGGAGATATAGGAGATCCGAGACTCTCTCCAACTTATGAATTAATAAAAGAGCTACTATCAATGGGGTTCAGGGATTTAGTGGTCCAAGATCCGTTCATAAGTGAGGATGAGAGGCTCTCCTCCATGGGGGTGAGATTAGTCAAAGATATGGGGGAGATCTTAGGAGCTGATGTCATCGTGATATCGACGGATCATAGCATCTATAGAATGAATGTGAGTGAGCTCTTCTCAATGAGTGAGAAAATAAGGTTAATAGTTGACGGTAGGGATTTAATGGAGGTCGATCACATCCCAGCTGGAAGGGCATATGTCGGCGTAGGGAGGCCCTGGAAGTTCAGCTGATCCTCCTCAAAATCTTATCAAATAAGAATATCCAGAGTGTCTCTAAGAGGGATTCCATAGCAGCGAGAGCCTTCCAGTGATCCTCAGCTACAACTAATGCCCCATGCCTCTCTATCAGGGCCGCATTGGAATCTTTTAGTGCTTCACTAACTATATCGGCCAATTCTTGAGTCCCGAACGGCCTCCATGGAACTACAGTCAGTTTCTTCAGGAAGATGTTCGCTTCCTCCGTCATGAAATCTTTCATAATATCGTTCAAGGAGTCCCTGAAGGAGATCGAGAATGCTGTAGCTAGAGGATGATGACAGTGCAAAACGGAGTTAGCATCTCCCCTTATAGAATATATCTTCAAGTGCAACCTCCATTCAGAGCTAGGTTTACCGATCCCCCGAAGTACCTCACCCTTATCGTTTATCATAAGGATATCCTCTCCCCTGAGCCTCCCCTTGAATTTCCCAGAGGGGGTTATGAGGAACCCGTTCGAGATCCTTATGCTCGCATTTCCCCCTCCTCCGGTCGTGAGTCCCTTGATGTAAGCTATCCTCATGACTTCAGCTAACTCATCAGCCAGTAAATCTATATCCTCCAAAGCGATCCCTCCTCGTCAATCTATAGGGAATTGCTATCATCATGCCCACGAGGAAGCCCCCTATATGAGCCCAGTAAGCGACGCCCACAGCCTCTCCCAGAGCTCCTGGGATCAACTGGAGGATGAACCAGAAAATAAGAAAGTACTTGGCAGATATCGGCCTTAATGTAATGAGGTATCCTAAGAATATGACTGTGATTACCTTAGCCCTCGGATAAAAGATCAGATAGGACCCCAAAATCCCGCTTATCGCTCCGGAAGCGCCTACTACTGGCAGATCCAGTGGCATCCCGAGGGATGCCGAGGCGATCATATGAGCGAAGCTTGCTGAAATTCCGGAGAAAAGATAGAAAATTAAATAATTTATGCGCCCAAGAGCAGCTTCAACATTATCTCCAAAGATGAAGAGATATAGCATATTTCCGATTAAGTGAATCCAACCACCGTGGAGGAAGATAGATGTGATCAACCTGTAGGAATTCGGGGCGGGTCTCTCTATGAAGGCCGAGGGGATGAAACCATAGTTGCTTATGAGGGAATGCATCAGCTCCGGATTCGATGATTCTAAGATGAAGATCATTATATTGATCACTATGAGCGAGTAGCTGACGAGGGGCCTAACGTGACTCGGATTCTCATCCCTAATCGGTAGCAATTTATCCTCCCGGGCTCAGCTGACCCTCTTAAGGGCCATTTAAGCCCTCTTGCCGAACACTCATCACAGCCCGAGGAAAAATAGTTGGGAGGGAATTAAAGTTATCCCTTGAGGGCCTTGGCTATCTCGACCCCTCTATCAACAGCCCTCATATTGATCTCAATAAACTGAGGCCTGACAGTTTCCCTTATAGCTTCTTTCAGATTATCTGGTGATATTATCCCAGAAATCTCGGAGAATATTCCTAACATCAACATGTTAGTGACTAGCCTATCTCCCAGCCTCTCAGCTTCATCCGTGGCAGGGATCTTGTAAATTATCTTCGCTTTTTTCTCTATCGGCTCAAAATACTTTATATTAGATTCGTCAGCAATAACAATAGTTTTTCCAAACTGGTATCTGGGAGATAATGTATTCAGGGAGTGCTGATTCATCACTATCCAATAATCAGGGTTGAGCACCTTCGGGTAATCCACTTCCTCTTCTGATATCACTACTTCAGACCTCGTAGACCCTAGCCTGGCCTCTGGTCCATAAGTATAAGTTGATGTCGCGTAATAATTCCTTAGGACTGCTGCCTGAGTTAAAACAGCCCCAGCTACAACCACACCCTGACCGCCGAAACCGGATATCATGACTTCTATTCTCATAACCACCACACACCCCTCGATATTATCTCATCCCTCTTCTTTAACCTATCAAGCCACTTCTTCTCATAGATCTCCTCAACCTCTAGGATCTTCCTCTCCTCTTCCTCATCGACTATCACTTGGATCGCGAAATCCGGGCAATAGAGCTCACATAATTTGCAAGCTCTACATTGCTCAATCCTGGCCGCATATGGCTTCTTTATCCCCCTCCAATTCCTCTCCTCCTTTATCTCCAGCACTCCCCATGGACAAGCCCATATGCAGAGGTAACATGCCTTACAGAGCTTATCACTAACGACTATTTGCTTTACCCTAGCGGCTGACATAATTATCTCCTCCCAACTCTCTCCTTGAGGAGCTTAAGCCTCTCGGTATACTCCATAACTTCAGGCTTGTGGAGGAACTCCCCAACTACTATCTTACCCTTAAGCTCCTCCGGACTCTTAGTAGATGCAATGCTTATCGGTATCGAGTTCTCCTTGAACCACTGCATTATATCCCTAGGATCCGACTTGTTGAGGACATACCTCCCCATGAAGGTGGGGCACTGGGATACTATCTCAATGACCGAGAATCCTTTATGTTTTATCGCTTTCTTTATACTGTTCTTAGCTTGAATTATGTGATACGTTGTCCATCTAGCTAAATAAGTAGCTCCAGCAGCTTTCATCAACTCAATCAAGTCGAAGCTCGGCTCTATATTCCCATAAGGTGTGGTCTGAGTTATAGCCCCCTCTGGCGTCGTCGGGGCCATCTGACCTCCAGTGAGGGAGTATACCATGTTGGTCACGATGATAGCAGTGAGCCCTATATTCCTCCTAGCTGCATGGATGAGGTGATTGCCTCCTATCGCCATTGAATCACCATCCCCCATTACCACAACGACATTGAGCTCTGGCTTAGCCAATTTTAAGCCAATAGCGAAGGGAAGCGCTCTACCATGCAATGTATGGGCTACATCACTCCTGAAGTACAATGGAGTCCAACCAGAGCACCCTATCCCACTGACGAAGACAGTTCTCTTCCACTCTTCCTCCCCCAGTTCTTCGAAGGCCATCAAGATCATCCTCTCAATTATCCCTATCCCGCAGCCAGAACAGAAAGCGTGAGGCAATAATTCAGTTCTCATATATTTCTTCGCAAGTATATGCTCAAAATTCTCCTCCTGAATCATATAATCACCTCGCAGCCAGCTTCACAGCTGATAAAATCTCATCCGGGTTGTGCAAGACCCCTCCAACCTTAGGGATTGAGAATACCTTGCACTGTCCCTTAGAAGCCCTCTCAACCTCCCTGACGATCTTGCCCATATTCATCTCAGGGACAACGATGGACTTCACCTTGTTGGATAGCTCTTCTATGAGCTTATCGTAGAAGGGCCATAGGGTTATTAGCCTCAACATCCCAACTTTTATTCCAAGGTTTCTAGCATCTTTCATAGCCCTCAGGGAAGTCCTCGCTGAAGAACCGTATGTGACTATGGCTACATCAGCGTCATCTAATCCTCTCTCCTCATACATCGCTATTTTCTCCACGTTCTTCTCTATCTTATAGTAAATCCTCTTTATCTTCCTCTCAGCAATAGGCTGTCCCATACCGATCCTGTGCCCGAATTCGTCATGCATGACGCTCTCAACTAGCAAATTATAGCCCTCCCCGAATACAGGCATCGGGCTCACCCATTCTCCGGGCTCTGGGAGATAGGGTATGAACTCCGTTGGCGGGACGGAGGGCTTCCTCCTCTCAACGATCTCTATCTCATCAGGAGGGGGGATCTTTATGGGTTCCCTTATGTGAGCTACTACCTCATCGGAGAGAATGATAACAGGATTTCTGTAGATCTCAGCCAGATTAAATGCCTTTATTGCTAAATCGAACATCTCTTGGGAGCTCCATGGTGCAAGAGCGATTATAGCATAATCCCCATGGCTACCCCATCTAGCTTGCATCACATCCCCTTGAGATGGTAGCGTGACTAAGCCCGTTGAGGGCCCGCCTCTCATGACATCGACTAAGACTATAGGGGTCTCAGTTATTACCGCGAAACCCAAGCCTTCCTGCATGAGGGAGAAGCCGGGTCCACTAGTAGCTGTCATAGCCTTCAGGCCGCCCCATGAGGCCCCTATTATCGCTATTATGGATGCGAGCTCATCCTCCATCTGAATGAATATACCCCCAACTTTCGGCAACCGATTGGACATCCTCTCAGCGATCTCCGTGGAAGGGGTGATTGGATAACCAGCGAAGAAGCGACAGCCAGCTGTAATTGCCCCCTCAACTAAAGCGTCGTAACCAGTCATTAATCGCAGTTCTCCTGGCAAAAGCTAACACCCCCTATCCGGATCCATATAATTGAAAAATTTAACGCTAAATTGAGAGCTTACCCTCTGTATCTATCTCCCCGCTCCTTATCCTACTGGAGGATATGGGCTTACCATCTTCAGCGAGGATGAGCGGGGTAACTATTATCTTGAGTTCACTCAATCCTCTCTCCCTTCTCCTCTCGTTAACGGCTAGAGCTCCCTCA
>Ga0105158_1000573_pt1 | contig 15452 bp, 19 predicted proteins | sample LHCtaG_FD_81567 | JGI IMG/M metagenome (GOLD analysis project Ga0105158, IMG submission 81567) | Hot spring microbial communities from Little Hot Creek, USA to study Microbial Dark Matter (Phase II) - LHC4sed_matched | ecosystem: Environmental > Aquatic > Thermal springs > Hot (42-90C) >...
ATATCTTAAACCAGCTGCATGGATTGGCGAAATTGGAAACTTGCTACCTACCGTATACATTTTCAGCATAGGAGTTAGTCCACCAGAATCGCCGAAATCGTAAGTATATTTTCCACGCGTAGTTGAGGGTACAGCTTTAGGTTCAACAGCAATAAATCTTGTTTGACTCAAACCTTTTATCCTATCTTTCAAAAATGGATATGCTATTCCAGAAAAATTGCTTCCACCGCCAATGCATCCAACTACATAGTCTGGTGTCCTATCTATCGATTCCATCTGTTTTTTAGCTTCTAATCCTATAATTGTTTGATGCAATAGAACATGATTTAAAACGCTTCCCAGAGAATATTTTGCATTATTTTGGCCGAGAGCTACCTCTAGTGCCTCACTTATGGCAATTCCAAGACTTCCGGGATGAGATGGATCAGACGAGAGATAGCTTCTTCCAACATTTGTCTGGTCACTTGGAGAGGGGTAAACTTTTGCACCAAAAAGTTCCATTATAATACGTCTGTACGGTTTTTGAAGATATGAGCTTCTTGTCATGAAAACTATTGTTTCAAGTGAGAAGAATGCTGAGGCTAGTGAAAGGGCTGAACCCCATTGGCCTGCACCAGTCTCTGTTGTAACCTTGCTCACACCTTCTTTGTGAAGGTAGTAGGCTTGGGCTACAGCAGTGTTCGTTTTATGGCTTCCAGTTGGACTAAAATCCTCCCTTTTAAAGTATATTTCTGCAGGAGTGTCCAAATATTTTTCAAGCCTTCTTGCCCTGAAGATTGGTGTTGGCCGTCCAAGAACATAATATATTTCACGAACTTCATCAGGTATTGGTATATAGTTTTGTGTAGATACTTCTTGCCTTATACATTCTTTTGCGAATATTCTTTCTAAAACACTTGGATTAACAGGATTTCCGGTTGAAGGGTCAACTGGTGGTGGTAAAGGTTCTGGTAAGTCTGGAAGTATGTTGTACCAGTATTTAGGCATTTCATCCGATGATAGGATGATTTTATTTTGGAATTCTTCCATGAGCAGAGTATTTAAAATGTTTATATAAAATCATTTTTGTACAAAAAAGTACATTTATAGAAAGGTATAAGTATAATACTACATGAACATATTTGGACAAAATGGCCACCATAAAAGGTTTAGGAACTATAATTGAGGAAGCGTGTAGGAGAAGGAAGGCTCAAAAAATTTTATTAAAAAAGATGCTTGAAACAGGTTTAAGGGTTGACAAAAATGGAAGATTTTACTTTGACAACATTAGGGTCAGTGATATAGCTTTGGCGGAAAGTTTGGGAATAGATAGGAGAGTTGTCAGACAGACAGCCAACTATATACTTACTGAACCCAATCTAGAATGCATATTCACACGCCTAAAACCTGTAGCATTCTTTAAGGATGCAGCACACCATTTGGGTTTCACAGTGATAGTGATAACATCTTACCCTGAGAGGCCTGGAATAATTTCGGAGGTGACATCTATTATAGCAAAACATAAACTTATAATTAGAGAAGTTTTTGCAGAAGATCCAGAGCTTTTCGAAGAACCAAAATTGACGCTAATAATTGAAGGAGACATTCCCTCAGAAGTTATTAGCGAATTACAGTCAATTAAAGTGGTTAAGAGTTTAACTATAATAAAGTAGGAGTTTGAGAATAATTTTATTTTATCAAATTTAATCCAAATGGTACAAGTTTTTCAAAATGTGTATCATTTGAAACAAGAGAGAGGTTTTTTGAAATTGCTGTCGCCGCTATGAGTAGGTCAGCATCGGGTACGAGCTCACCTTTACTTTTGATCTTTTGATACATTTTGCAGTACAATTGAATGATGTCATTGTCTAGCCATATGACTTCAAAACTTTCTTCTAGCAGCTTCTTTACTTCGTTCCTTTTCTCGTCACCTATTCCCCTTAAAAATTCAATTAATGTTATAATGGATATACTTCCATGCTCATGTTTATCGGACACTATCATATTGATAATAGTTTCCGTGTCAAACAACTTCATCAAAATCACCTAAGCTTTTACTTGGAAACATTAGACCTAAAGCTGAATTCACTTCTAAATTCTTCAATTGATTCTAGAATCGACCTTAGATCTTCTTCTGTCAATGTTTTCTTCAAATTTTGAAACGCTTCCAAACTTTTCAACCTTTTAAACTCCGTATATAACTTAAGAAGAAAAGCACCCCATTCCTCATCACCTTTTACATCCTCTAAAATTTTTTTAACTTCCAATGGAATAGATATAGTTGCATATTTTTTCATTACATCACCATATAATGATATAACATAATAGGTATATAAGCATATCTTAAATTATCTTCTGTTTCATTAGAGAAGAAAAATTATGTAAAATGGTTTATACCTTTCCATGACAAGGTCATGATCAAGGTTGGATATATTAAGAATGCACGAATGCAGAAATATACCTATATACTATAGAGAACGTTATTCCGAAAATAAATCCCGAAGAACTCATGACAATAAAATATGTTGGTGTAAAATTTGTTATAGGATATGATAGAATATAGTAAAGTAATTGATTTTGCATATATTTTATTGGAATAAATAGTATTGACCAGAATATTCCTGAAAAAAGAGCGAATATCTTGAAATTTACAAATTTATGCTTGAGCTTCGTAAAAATTGTTTCGTAAAAAAAGCCTAGTAGAGCAACAATTAAACACATAATTATAAAGACGGTTATTGAATAATTTAAAGTCTGTGTAACAAAAAAAGTGGGAGTGAATAGTGGTAGAGACAGTATTAGTGACACGATGGGCCCGATATAGTACTTCAATTTAGACGCCTGAACAATTTTTAAGATTTTAGTGCCTTTATTATTTCTTTGCAAAAGTATGGTAGGTCAGCAGGCACCCTTGATGTGATAATGTTCCCATCTCTAACGACGGGCTGGTCAACGTATCTTGCTCCAGCGTTTATTACGTCATCCTTTATCGCTGAAACACACGTGACAGTTTTCCCCTTCAATATTCCAGCCGAGATAAGAACATGTGGTCCGTGACATATGGCTGCAATAACTTTATTCAGCTCAAACATCCTTCTCACGAAGTTTAGAACTTCAGGATACCTTCTTAGTCTATCAGGCGCCCAGCCTCCTGGAACTACTACGCAGTCAAAGTCTTCAGGATTTGCTTCAGAAAATGTTAGGTCTGGCACTATGGAGAGACCATGTTTTCCAGTTACAGTATTCTTGTCCATTGCAATAACCTTTACAGTCCCACCCTCCTCAATTAGTCTAAGATGAGGGTAGTGGAGTTCGAGGTCCTCGTAGTCTGGTCCAGCTAAAATTGCAACCTTTTTACCTTGGAGACTCATGTTTTATCGCATAGCAAATTTTTTATTCATTTATATAAGTTTTTTCATTTAAGTTCAATTTTTTAGCAGAAGGAAATCGTTAAATAGCTAAAAATTTTTATTAAGCTTACCATGATGACGCCGAGAGAAAGAATTAAGGCGGTGATGGACTTTAGGAAGCCCGATATACTGCCTTGGTGTGAAAGATTCTATGATGAAACACTTGTTAAATGGTTAAATGAAGGTCTTCCAGCAGATAAAGTTTTGGTCATAGATTGGGAGGTCAGGGTTGGAGGGGTTTCACTACTAAATTGGCCTATAGTAAAAGGTTTCAGCCCCTATAAGTACTTTGGATGCTACAACTTTCTAAGCTTAACAGTTCCACTTGATCTAGGACCTCTTCCAAGATATCGGCAGGGAATTTTAAGAGAGAACGAAAGATATATTGATGTTCTAACACAAACTGGTGCTGTAGCGAGAAGGTTCAAGAGTGCAGAACATGTATGGTATAGTATGCCTATGTTTTTAGAGTTTCCAGTTAAGGATAGGAAAAGCTGGGAAGAATATAAAATGCGTTTAAATCCACATAATCCATGCAGACAGCCGAAGGATTGGAATAGTGAAAATTATATTAGAGCTTTCGAAGAACATGAGGAGGGCCCTACTGCAATATGCTTGAACGGCTTTTACGGCTTCGGGGCAGAATTGATGGGAATCCCAACCTTTTTAACGACATTCTATAGAGACCCAGAACTTATAGAAGATATGCTCAATCATTGGGAATATTTCACCATAGAGGCAATAAGAAATTCTGTTGAAACGTTAAAAGATAGAATTGACCTAGTATTTTGGTGGGAAGATTTGGCGGAAAAGAATGGACCATGCATTTCTCCAAAACTGTATAGAGAATTCCTACTACCACATTATAAGAACGTTATTGGTTTTTTGAACAAAAACAAGATTCATCGCATCCTGATGGATAGTGACGGAAACCTTTACCCACTACTAGAATATATTATTGAAGCAGGAATAACTGGTTTATGGCCGCTTGAAGTTAATGCTGGAATGGATGCGATTACCGTGAGAAAGAAGTATGGAAATAAACTCTTTTTAATAGGGAACTTAGATAAGAGAGAAATTTCTTTAGGAGGAGAAAGGATGAGAAAGGAAGTTGATTCTAAGGTACCGATTTTAAAAGAAATGGGAGGATATATTCCAGGATCAGACCATCTAATCCATGTCGAATTTACGTTGAAAAAGTTTTTAGAATATTCAAATTACATTAAAAAGGTGTTGTCTTACTGAAGAAATAAACAAATTTAGAATGAATCGGTTTCTTTTCAACTACGTTTAACTTAAACCTATCTTTATTATTATATTAAAATGATAATATTATCTTAAAGTAAGTTTATGATAAACTTATAAAATAGAAAAACTCTCAAGAATCAAAGTAAACATACCAAAAAAGGCACCTTTAAGCTATTTTATTAATGTGATTATATCGTCAACTGGTAGTTTAGGAGGAGAGTCTGGAATTTCCTTCGGATAACCTACAGGTATTATCGAAATCGGTTCACTTCCTCTTGGAAGATTTAAGATCTTTGATAGTTCATCAGGCCTAAAACCTGATACCCAGCATGCACCAAGTCCAAAATTAACTGCTGAAAGGAGAAGATTTTCTATAGCTGCACCAACGCCCAGTAATCCTGGAAGGCGACCCTCTTCACCATATCTTGCGGAAACTGGGCGTGAAAGATAGCAAACTACAATGACAGCTGATGCTGACCTTATCCAAGTTTGTGGTTGCGACGTTTTAACGTTTCCGGAATATGTTGTGGAAACAATTTTCTCTATTAGTTCCCTATTTTTTACTATAATAAATTCCCATGGTTGAAGATTTCCAGGTGAAGGGGCTAGTGAAGCATGTTCCACCAATTTTAGTAAAAGTTCATCTGGAACATCCTTTTCCTGAAATGAGCGAACGCTTCTTCTACTCTTTACAACAATTTCGTAATCCATCTAGTATCCCACAAAATTTTAATGCCTTTATATATAAGCTTTTAATAACAAAAGACAAAGAGACAAATTTTAAAAAGGCTTTTTTAGAGACTTTTTCGGATTATATCCTAAAAAATGGTCTAAAATTTTTTTTTAATAGCCTAAAAAATCTTTTTTTTCGAGTAAATACTATTTTTGAATAATAAAAATGGAGTTAGGCTACAAATAACACTTTAATTTCATATAAATTTCCTAATATCAATATAGTGTTATTTATAGTGGTTTTTTGAAGTTAAAATCTGATTTTAGACATAAAATTTAAATCAAATTTAATATAAAGTCTATTGGGTGGAAATTATGACAGAAGCACTTGGATATCACATAATAGCAGACTTTTACGGCTGCGAACCAAGTCTATTGGATAATGTAAAGCTAATTAGAAGAGTTTTAAGGGAGGCTGTTGCCAATGCGAACATGAAGGCTATCGGAGAAGTTTTTAAAAAGTTCCAACCTTATGGTGTTACAGGAATAGTAGCATTAGAGGAGTCACACATATCAATACACACTTGGCCAGAATACGGTTTCGCAAGCATAGACATTTTCACATGTGGTGAAAAATCAAAGCCTCATGTGGCCCTCGAGCTCGTAAAACTTGCTTTAAAGCCGACTAGAATCAAGATAAAGGAGATGGAAAGAGGAGTTTTAACAAAATTAGTTAAAATTTATTGACCACCCATTTATATTAGATTATAATTTGAAGTTTCTTTTGAAAGCTCTTCAACACTTTTAACGAGCTTATAATTTTTTATAACAAAGTCTGGAAGGAGGTTAAGATACTTTTTAAATCTTTTATCGCCTAATACAAATAGCGCTCTATCCTCTTTAGACCTAAGAGCACGCCCTAAAGCCTGTGAAGCTCTTTTTAATGCTGGAAGAACGTATGCATAATACTTGCCTTCCCTTTTACCATATACTTTTTGAAAATATTTTATGTAAAGTTTTGTTTTAGTGGTTAACCTTTCAAATGGTATGCCTACAAGGAATATGCCTTCAAGCTCTTTTCCTGGAAAATCTACACCTTCAGAAAATCTTCCGAATGCTGTCGCACACAAAACTCCTTTCCTTCTACTTTTGGCACATTTTTTGAAGCCTTCAAGCAGTTCTCTACCCTTTTTACCACTCATACCCTCTTCTTCAAGAAAAAGTCGTCTACCATTTTCTGACACAATTTTTTCTAAGCCCATGTCCAAAAGTGTTTCCAGTATCCTATAACTTGACGCGTATATTGCTACGTTTTCGTCAACGCTTTTAATAAAAATGTCTATTGAGTGTAGATAGGATGTTGCCATATCCTTTTCAAGTTCTTCACCTTTTGTGGTAAGATATGATGTGATTAAAGTGTATGCGTTTTTCTCGCTAAATATTGAGGGAAAAGATTGTCCAACATAATTTTCTAGGCCAATAACTTTTGCAAAATCGTCTATAGGGTTTAATGTACCGGAGCAGAATATACTTCTATAGGAGAGGGACCAAACTTTTGAAAGAAGTTCGTTAACTCTCATGTCAACGATTTCGAGTCTAACCTTATCCTTCCTGTCCTTGCTTAAAATAAATGCTACACCATCAACATTCATGTTTTCAATAGACTTTTCAAGAAACTCACTTAAGTGGTATAGGCTTGATCTGGGAACCTTATTTTTTCTAAACCTATCCATTCTAACCATAGAACCAAGCCTACGAATCCTTTTTATCAGATCAAGTAGCTTTTCGTAACCTATGTCTTGAACAAACTTTTTAAAATCAAACTCCTTATCTTCTCTAATTCCCCTACACTCTGACTTTAAAATGCTAAGAAAATGTTTTAGGAAATCGATTACTTCACCACCTTTTGGATAAAAAATTTTCGCCTCCTTCAAAGCTCTCTCAATACTTGTTTCAGAAATCTGGTCAGAGTTTAAACTCATGCAAACGTTTTGGAGATTATGTGCTTCATCAACTACCAGAAAAGATTTTCTTAACCTTAAACCATAATCGACAACCCACCTTATGCTTTCGTTAAGAATATAGTTGTAACTTAAGGCTACAACCGTAGCCTGTGACAATATTTTAAGCTGAAAGTAGTATGGACATATTCCTAAACTTTTGCATTCAGAAAGAATCTGTGAATAAAGTTTAGGCTCCCTAAATTGGTAGAAGACTCTATCGGGAAGATTCTTATAATATATGCAATCACTTTTATGCATGTCACAAATATACTTAGCATCCTCATAATCTATCTTACCTTTTATCCCAATGTCTTTGATAAGCAGGCACATGTCCTTTTTACCTCGAAAAGAGAAACCGAAAATATTAAGCCCACTCTTTTCAACTATCTTCTTCAATTCCTCAATAGGCCTATCAATTTCATTACCTGTTCTAACAATCCATATAATTTTTCGACCTTCATCAACAGCCTTAGGAAGGAGTGCGGACAATATTAATGGTGTCTTACCGAATCCGGTGACGGCGTTCAGGACTAGATTCTTTTTATCAACGTTCGATATGATAAAGTCTAAAAATTCTTTTTGATATTCTCTGAACTTGTAGGGAAAAATCTTCTGGTACACCTAAAACACTTATTCAAACATTTGATATAAATATTAGCAAGAGAATTTTAAACAAAGAATATAAACATGTATTGTGTGGATGTTGTGGCATGATAATTCATACGAGGATAAAGGATAAGAAGATAACATTACCTGATGAGCTTATAGAAAAATATGGTATTAGTGAGGACAAGGTTGTAATATTGATGGACGTTGGAAACGGTATATTAATCAAACCTACATCATACCAGGTTCCAAAAGAAATTAGGATGAAGGAAAAAGCAGACACGGTCGAAAAAGATATCGAAGCAATTATTTCAGAAATCCTTAAGCAACAGCAAATAGAGAAGGTTGAAAAGCCAATAGTTAAGTAAAATTCTCTAGTTACTGAAATTATATTAAAATAGTTTTGTCATACTTAAATTATAGAAAAATATTTATTTTGCCTGGAAAAATATTTTTGGTTGTAAAAGTGGTGGGGTGTCGGAGCGGCTACGAGTCCGCCTGCAGAGCGGATATACAGGGGTTCAAATCCCCTCCCCACCTTCAATAATTCTAAAAAATTATGATGTATTCAAGTTCGAAAAGTATATATTCAAGAGTAAAAAAAGTTTTAGGATATGATATTTCCAGTTGTAGTAAATAATGGCACTATAAACTTACCTAAGAAGTTGCTTGAACTATACAATATAGAAGATAAAAAGATCCTTATACTAGTTCCTACTGAGCAAGGGATTCTTATAAGACCAACACAGGCAAAAGGCGAAGAAAATACGTTAATTAATCATAAACAGAGTTTAGAAAACGAGATAGATGCCATAATAGCAGAGTTATCCTATGTGGAAAAAGTGGAAACGGCAAAAGTATTTTAACCAAGAGAAGATTAATACATGTTATGATGGAAGGAAATGATGGTAAGGAGATAAAAGCACAATTTGAAAAATATCCTAAAATAGTTAAAGATATAATTTCTTCATCGAATAATCTTGAGTTTTCCATTATCAATGTACTACATCTACTTTCCAGGGATAAGCCTGACGAAGTTTATAGAGCTTGCAAGATCTTTTTAAATGCAATAGGAGACTATTATATTGTTAATAGTGGGCATATAGGATTATGTGACATGTGGTTAAAGGACCTGGCATTTCCTGGTGACATAATCTTATATTCTGTACCTTCAAGGTTAAAGCCAGACGATATTATACAGTATTTGGCAGTAAATGCTGAAAACAATCGCACCATTGTAGTCCATGCTAAAGTAGTAAAAATGTTGGAAAAAAATTTAGTTAAGGTTAGGGATATCTTTACTGAAGAAGAGAAAATAATTCCACAACTTCATATTATTGGGAAAATTGTTAAAATAATACCATTCGGCAGCGATCAGTGGAACGAACTTTACCCTGAATATAGGATACGAGAATAATGATGCACATATTAGACAGATAATAGAATCTTATATTGGAAGCATTAATGATCGGAATAATAAGTACTATTCTAAGATGTCGAAAGAGGAGAAGAAAAGATTGTTAGATGAACTTGAGATGCGGAAAAGTAAGTTTTTAGGAACAAGCTAAGTTTAAATAAAATAAATAAAATTTGGTTTAAGATAAAGTTAGTTTTATATAAATTAATTATTTTTAGAAAAGTTTAAAATGACTTTTGCATAAACTAAGTTCAATGAGTACCAAGATTCAGAGGCTGCAAAGGATAGCAACAGAAAGTATAATTTTAGACATCTTGAATAGGCATCAAAGGATAAGATGGAAAGATTTGAAGCTAAAAAGTGGTTTAAGTTCTAGGACGTTAAGTGATCGCTTAAAAGGGTTAATGGACAAGAATTTGGTTAAGCGTAGGGTTGATCCTTCAACTTATCCTCCGGCAACATATTATGAATTAAATCGTATGATAGATTTAGGGAGCGTACCTGATGGAGAAATTTATCTTGTTTTCAAAAGCTACTTTGACAAAAAGAATAAGTCTGGAGGCTTGTTTGCAATATTAGATAAGAATAATCCGAGAAGTGTGTTAGAAAATGCTTTGAAAAATATTTGGCATGATTTTCTATTCACATTAAATTTTTGTATTGAAAATTACCAATATCGTAAACATATAGAAGTATTATATCAAACAATGTTCAGTATTCAACTAGGACAGATTATGGGGTATGTCTTGAAACAGTTGAGGTTTGCAGAACAAATTAGAGAAATTTTTAACGAATACTTAGAGAGCCAAAAGAAGGTTTTAGAAAGTATACTTTCTGATGTGCTACTTGGTTTCAAGGACAAAGAGTTAGCAAAAGTGGTCCTCATTCTCTATTATAAGGAGGCCTTTTTACTGGATATGGAATTATATATCTTCCTGGTTCAACTTTCTCAATCACTGGAATTAAAAATGAAGCTTGAAAAAGAATTTGGCCAGCCTATAGATGAGGAGAGACTTAACAATTTGATTGCTGAAGAAGGTTGGAAAGATATTGAAAGCTTTAGTGCAGCGTTTAAGAGAGCTATAACTTCCTAATATTTTTCAATAAAAAATATTGTTTGTTTAAAAGTTTACTATTTTTAATATCCTTTGATTTAAATTTTTAACTAAATTGTTTTATCAAAAATTTAAATCCTCTTTGATAAAATTTTTTTATTTATTTTCTTTTAAAGAGACACTAGCCACTGAAGTCCTGATGCTAAATGGGTATAATGACAAAAATAAGAAATGGGTACGTTAGTATTCCAGTACCTTTCATAAGAAGATATAGAATGTGGAATGGAACTATTCTTGAAATTATTCCTTTAGAAGATGGTATACTCTTAAAGCCAATGATTGCTAGCAAAAAGAAGAATGATTTAATAGACAGATATATTCCAAAAATTGGACAAATTAAAGACAGTGAAATAATTGCAGTGGTATCTGAAATATCACGCCAAGGTACCGAAATTTTAGTAGAAAAAAGTATTACAAAGTGAACTGATAGAAAAGGAGGAAGGCATTAACAACTATTTATTTCTAGATTAAACTATAAATTTTCCTTCAAAAAAGAAAAAATAAATTTGGAGATTATTTTTTACTCTAGGGTTATTGCACCCACAGGGCATCCGTCGGCTGCTGCTTGACAGTCGCATTTGTCACATGCGTCAGGATTCTTTACATGCGATTTTCCATCATCGCCTAACTCGAATACGTCGGGACATATTGCTACACATGCGCCGCAGCCGATACACGTATCTTGATCAACTTTTGGTTTTGGCATACTAGTAGGATATTTTTTAACAAATAAAAATGTTTTCAATTGTATAGGTAAATCTATTTTATGAGTTTAAATTTATATAGGCAATTTTTGTGAGAGAATGGGAACCTAGAATGGTGGTTTCAAGGAAGTATAGAATAGGATATGTGATACCTGGTATAGGACTTACCTCTGAGGAGGAAGAGAGGAGAAAGGGTATCGCAAATCGAATTGTTACAAATTCAACTGTTGATATAATTGGTGTTGATGAAGGCCCACTTACTATAGAAAATTGTGTAGAGGAAGCGTTTGCTGCATCATCTTACCTACCTAAAATTTATAATTTGCAGAATATATATGATGCGTTTATCGTAGGATGTTTTGGAGATCCTGGATTAAGGGCTGCAAGGGAACTTGTAAACAAACTTGTGGTTGGACCTGCGGAGTCGACTTTACATCTTGCTGCACAGTTGGCCGACGAATTTATTGTTGTTTCTCCTTTAGAAAGTACTGTCATATTAACTAAACACATGATTAGGGCTTACGGTTTTAGTGATAAGGTTACTGCAATAATTCCAGCAAACATTCCTGTCGCAGAATTCATTAAAAATAGGGAAGAAGCTTCAAGGAAACTTGCTGACATGATAACAGAATCAGTTAGAGAAATGGGAGGTGATGCTGTTGTATTGGGGTGCATGTCTATGGGATATGCTCTCGTAGACGAACTTTTAAGTGATAAAATCGATTTGCCAGTAATAAACCCTGTAAAAATATCATTAAAAACAACTGAAATGCTGCTTTCTCTTGGTCTAAAGCATAGTATACGAAGTTTTCCTAGACCAGATTATAGTAAGTTGAAGCATCTCTTATAAAAACTTGGATTGACTATGCCAGGTGGAATAAAAGAATACATTTTGAAACGGATTCTGATTGGACTCTTCATGGTTCCAGCGGTGATCATATTCACTTTCCTTCTTCTAAAACTTGCTCCAGGGGATCCAGCGGTCTTAATGGCTGGAGAAACTGCGACAAAAGAATATATTGAAATGATTAGGGAGATTTATGGGCTGAATAAACCATTACATGAACAGCTTATAATATATTTAGGTAAACTATTTACAGGAGATTTTGGATATTCGTTCACGTTTAAGCGACCCGTACTCGATGTTATATTAGAAAGGGTTCCTACAACACTTCTTTTAGCTGGTACAGGAACGCTTATTGCAATATTTTTTGGTATAGTACTGGGTGTTGTTGCTGCACTAAGAAAGGATACCATAACCGATAATATAATATCATCTTTAACTTTAATATTCTATTCTATACCAATTTTTGCACTAGCACAATTTTTAATCCTATTTTTGGTTATAAATTATAGGCTTTTTCCATTAAGCGGATATGTTACCATAGGTGTTTCACCAGCTGATCCAATAAAGTATGCTATGGATGTTTTATGGCATCTTGTTTTGCCATCTATTTCGCTCGCTCTAATACAGATGGCAACTTACGTTAAGCTTACAAGAACTTCGATGATAGAATCACTTTACTCCAACTACATTATCGCTGCTAAAGCTAGAGGATTAAAATGGAGAAGAATATTGTTTAAGCATGCATTAAAGAATGCACTTTTACCGATAATCACAGTTGCAGGCATCCAACTTGGATTGATAATAGGAGGGGTGGTTATAACTGAAACAATATTTTCTTGGCCTGGTGTTGGAAGGTTAACAATAGAAGCGATCGAAGCAAGAGATTTTCCTCTATTAAACGGCATATTCGTGCTAACCTCGGTTTCAGTCATAATAGCCAATATAGTTACTGATATCGTCTACACTTACGTAGACCCAAGGGTTAAATTGAGGTGAGAGCATGTTCCTATTTAGAAGATCCCGTTCTTTAACAATATCGCTTATACTACTCTCAGCTATAATCTTTTTTGGCCTAGTAGCAGGAATTTTAACTGACAAAGAGCCTCTTAGAACAGGATATGCTCAGGGCCTAACACCACCATCATCCCAATTCCCTATGGGCACAGACCAATTAGGTAGAGACGTGTTTTCGTGGACCCTTTACGGAATTAGAACAGCTTTATTTGTAAGCTTAGTTTCAACAAGTTTGACAGTAATAATCTCTATTATAGTTGGATTACCAGCTGGATATTTTGGGGGAAAGCTTGACCAGCTACTAATGCGTGTAACAGACTTCTTCCTCTCTATACCAAGGTTCATTCTTATAATTTTTGCTGTTATAATCTTCGGACCAACTTTAACGAACATAATATTAATTCTTAGCGTATTTTCATGGCCTACGATTGCAAGGATTGTTAGAGCGGAAGTTCTTTCTATTAAAGAGAGAGAGTATGTTCAGGCTGCAAAAGTTTTAGGTGCTGGAAATTTTGACATAATGTTTAATGAAATATTACCTAATGTTATGCCACCCGTACTTGTTGCTTCAGCATTGCAAATGTCTGATGCAATATTAGCGGAGGCAGGGTTAAGTTTCCTGGGACTTGGAGATCCTAATATGGCAAGCTGGGGTAGGATATTGGCTATAGCAAGACAGGCTATATATGTTGGTGGATGGTGGACTCTAGTTTTTCCAAGCATATTTATTACGGTTACAGTACTTTCTGTGAACTTGCTTGCTGACGGATTAAATGACATATTTAATCCAAAAAGTGTAAGGTGATAGTGGTGGAGCCTCTTCTCGAAGTTGAAGATTTAAATGTTGAATATGTTTTAACAGATTATAAAGTTAATGCGGTAAGAAATGTTTCATTTTATATGAATAAGGGGGAATGTATTGCATTAGTTGGTGAATCTGGAAGTGGAAAGTCTACTGTTGCCATGGCAGTAATGGGACTCCTGCCACCTTATGCAAAAGTTTCTGCAAAAAAGATAACTTTTGATGGAAAAGATATTTTGAATGCAGACGAGAAACTTATGACAGAAATAAGGGGAAAAGATGTGACTGTAATATTTCAGGATCCAGTATCATACCTTAACCCGATTATATCTGTTGGAGAACAGATTTTTGAAGCACTAATGGCACATAATCCAAAAATTACGAGCAAAGAAGCGCAAGCTCAAGCAGTAGAACTATTGAGGAAAGTGAGAATAGCCGACCCAGAAAGGGTTCTTAGAATGTATCCTTTCCAATTAAGTGGGGGAATGGCCCAACGTGTATTTATAGCAATGGCGATTTCAGCGAACCCAAAACTTCTAATTGCCGACGAACCGACTACAGCATTAGACCTTACAATTCAGTCACAGATCTTGAAACTGTTAAACAATCTGAGAAAAGAATTTAATCTTTCAATAATTCTGATAACGCACGACCTAAGCCTAACATCATATTTAGCCGACAGAATTTATGTAATGTACAACGGTCAAGTAGTGGAAGAGGATAGTGTAGAAGGAATATTTTCTAACCCAATACATCCCTATACCAAAACGCTGATTCTATCATCTCAGGCCATATATAGGGGTGAAGTGAAAAGATTAAGGGAGAAAATAGCCACAATTATAGAAAAAGGAGGGAACTCGGAAACTATAAAGGGATGCGATTTTATAAGGAAATGTAATAATTGTGGCCCAGAATGCGAAAAAGAACCACCGCTTATTGAATGCAATGGCTTAAAGAAGGTTAGGTGTTGGCGATTATGAGGCAAACAATCTTTTCAATAAACAGTCTAAAAAAATATTATCTAGTTAAAACAGGATTATTCAGAAAAGCGTACATTAAGGCTGTTGATGGCGTAAACTTCCTTATAAGAGAGGGTGAAACATACTGTATAGTTGGAGAATCTGGAAGTGGTAAAACTACAGTTACAAAAATGCTTTTAGGACTAGAACAGCCTACTGAGGGAAAGATAGAATTTTTAGGAAAAGACTTAAACAAAATATTGCATGATAAGGGGAGTGCAAAAGAGTTTAGAAAAAATGTTCAAGCCGTTTTCCAAGACCCATATTCATCACTCAATCCCAGAAAAACGGTCAAGGACATACTAGAGAAACCGTTTAAAGTACATAATAGTGCAATAGATGAGAAAACTGTCGAAAGACTTTTGGAAGAAGTGGGACTAACACCGGCAAAAGAATTTTTACATCGATATGTTCACCAACTTAGTGGGGGCCAAAGGCAAAGAGTTTGTATTGCAAGAGCACTAGCATTAAAACCTAAAGTAGTAATATTAGATGAACCTACAGCGGCATTAGATGTTACAATAAAGGCGCAGATTCTAAACCTACTTATAGAGTTAAAAGAAAAATATAATTTAACATATGTGATTATAAGCCATGAGCTTCCTCTTCTAAAAAG
>Ga0105158_1000574_pt1 | contig 15448 bp, 17 predicted proteins | sample LHCtaG_FD_81567 | JGI IMG/M metagenome (GOLD analysis project Ga0105158, IMG submission 81567) | Hot spring microbial communities from Little Hot Creek, USA to study Microbial Dark Matter (Phase II) - LHC4sed_matched | ecosystem: Environmental > Aquatic > Thermal springs > Hot (42-90C) >...
AACCGTAAAATTTAAATGCAAAATCCAGACAAAAACTAAAATAGAACAAGAAAAACCCTCGGAATCTCATAAAGAGAATTGAAAGCTTGAGGGTTTATCGAGATTTTCATGGTGCTTTTCCAGAATCTCATAAAGAGAATTGAAAGGAGGGTCTGAGCTATATGGTTGATACGGCATGCGTGTTGGAATCTCATAAAGAGAATTGAAAGTTGGTGAATTTGCTATTGAACAAGTGTTTGAGAAATATGAATCTCATAAAGAGAATTGAAAGGAACCCTAGCACCAACCGTCTCACTAGGCCTGTCCCTACGAATCTCATAAAGAGAATTGAAAGTAGTTTGACGGGTTTGCTCCAGTATCCCCAATGCTCCTCGAATCTCATAAAGAGAATTGAAAGACCGCTTAGCTTTATCCCATTCAGCTCTAATCCCGACGGATGAATCTCATAAAGAGAATTGAAAGTGGTCATATCAGCTCTATATCCTTTCAACGCCGTCCCGAATCTCATAAAGAGAATTGAAAGTCCGCTAGATGAAGCGTGATCATCTATAACTGCTACAACTTCAGAATCTCATAAAGAGAATTGAAAGAACTTCGTCAACCTTGGTAGTTGCACTCTTCTTTAAGGTCTTCTTCCATCATATCCTTCGGTTTGTGTCCGCAATTTGGACAGTAGTTGTACGACGTTTTTACCTCATGTCTGCACTTGGGGCACCTCTTTTTAAGTATTACCTCTTCCCAGAAGAGGTATGCAGATGGGCTTAGAGGATGCTCTGGCGGGTATGATATTTCAACCACCCCGCTTTTTAACTATTCGCATGTTTCCAAACCTCTAAAAATGTGTATTTGCCATTCTTCTTCATAAACACTTTTGCCTTGCATGTGTAGTTTCCCTCTAAAGCCTTCAGTTTACTGAACCTTTCGGTGAGTTTTGAGGGTTCTACCTAGAATTGGAAGGTTTAAGCCTAAGAGTGGTAACGGAGTCACAAATTTCATTGGTAACATTAATGCTTTTAGGGTCGTAGCTTCGATATCTGCGTACGAGTTTATATGTAGAGTGAAGCCTGAAACGTTGATATTAGATATATCTCATGGGGTAAACTATATGCCAGTTTATGTTAGGCAATCAGTTTATGATGCTTTTAATGCATATGTGGCTTTAAATGGAAGAAGTGCTAGATGAGTGGTGTACAATTCTGAGCCATTTAGTAAAGGTGCAAACGTTGAGGATCTACAATTAAACATTGTTGAAGATTTTGAGGTTAATGCTGTAAGGGCTAGAGAGCATCTGTATGACGAGTTTGAATCGCTATACATAGATGGGAACTTTAAACCGTACAAACCAGATGTGAGGAGTTTGGAAAGCATTAAGGAGTGGAAGAGGCTGAATGAACAAACAATTAGATTCGTGAAGTTCTCCATAATGGGACAAATAATACCACTAATAGAAACCATGAGAGAGTTGATTAGATTCGAACGTGAGAAATTGATAAGTGAATTGAAGAAGTACTCGTATCTCGAAGATTATGATGACATCGTAGAGATGACGTCGAATGGAAAATCCTTAAACGTGCAATACTTCCATACACCGCAATACCAAACTACGTTAATGATATTCATTAAGGATATTGTGGAGAAGCTATCTGACAGAGAGATAATCGAAGCCGAAAAGGGATATGCGATCGAGGGTTTAGAGAAGATTACAGAAAAGTTCATCAGAGAACCAGGGAAGACATTAATTAAAAATGAACTATCCCAAATAGAGGAAAGAACAGAACTATGCAGAGAACTCCAACTCAAATTAAATGAGTGGACCCCCATATAAGGCAATAATAGAAGTCAGCGAGAGGCAAGTAGAATTTGAAGGTAAAAAACTAAATTAATAGCCATATACAGAAACTACAAAGATAGGAACGTGGAGAAAGACAAATTCAAAGAAATAATCGCAAGGGAGAGGGAAGGCTTACAAAAAGGCATCGAAGAATTCATGAAAAAAGGCATAGATAAGAGAAACTTCATAGCACACGCAAGTTTAGAAAGTAACATAACACTAGTATCAATAAGAAACGGAAAAATATACGTAAAATACTCACAAGAAGAAGACATGCAAAAACAGCTAAATAAAATATTGGGGGAACTTGTTAAACAACCAAGCCCATAAAATCCAAATCTAAACTCAAACACTACCAAACTAGAAGAATCCATGCAAAGTATTAAACAATATTTTTAAATCCATATTCATCAATCGCTATCAATTCATTCCATCATTCTTTTATCCACACTCCAGCTCCCAAAAATTCAGGAAAGTGAACGAGTAAATGTTAAATTGCTTTCCCAGATTCCCTATATCAGGTAGATTTTAATGTTTGGGTGGCGAATTATTACTAGCCTATAATGGAGGATATGGAGGGTGGATGTATGTTGAATTTGAATTGGCTTGTTTTTGATGGAGATACGATAAGATTCGATATTCCACCTACAAAGAGCATAACGTATGACCAGCTTCCGTTGGCTGTGGAAGAGGCATACAGGCATTACAGCAACAGCAGGTTTGACGTGATAAAAGTTACGGGGAGAGGACCAGTGTGGCTCTATAGTGCAATAGTCCACACAGTCGCACATCTGGCGAAAGTCGTCGCAATGTATGACGTAGTAAACGGAAAATACGTTATAGTCGTAAGCCACAATCCAAACTACAAAATAGGCCAAACATTAAACCAGTAAAAACCCGTAATTCTTCTAAAGGGGACTACTAAAGGATATCCTTCTCCCAATATTCCTTTTTCAAGTCCCCCCATACTTCATCTCTCGTTTCCTAAAAATTCTTTGATTGTTTTTCCAAGTCTATATCCATCCCTTCCCCAAGGTATTTTAAGACGAGCTTTTTAACAATCCTTCGAGCAAGCCCTCCATCGTTCAGCGGACAACATCCTCTTCGCTCACATAATCAGGCGCTCTTAAACTAATGATCTTAACTAATCCTCCCTGCTTATTCAAAATCTTTATCAGCTCCATATTACCTTGAGTAATATAAACAAACTATAAAATCATGAAAAATTGAAATACTATTGGAGGGTATAAAAACTTCGAGGGAGAAGTATGAGTGTGTCTAAAGTTGATGTTACGATTTCTCAGATGACTTTGGAAGAGAAGGTGAGGTTTGTTGTAGGTGTGGGGTTACCAGGTTTCTTCGGAAATCCTCATTCACGGGTTCCGGGAGCTGCTGGTGAAACCTATCCGATACCTAGACTTGGAATTCCAGCGGCTGTTTTAGCTGATGGACCTGCGGGTCTTAGGATAAACCCTACGAAGGAGGGTGATGAAAAGACTTATCATGCTACGGCATTTCCGATTGAAACAATGCTTGCTTCAACTTGGAATAGGGAGGTTTTAGAAGAAGTTGGTAGAGCTGTTGGAGAAGAGGTTAGAGAGTACGGTGTAGACATCCTCCTAGCACCGGCTATGAATATCCATAGGAATCCACTCTGTGGGAGAAACTTCGAATATTATTCAGAAGACCCCTTGCTTACGGGTGAAATGGCATCCTCCTTCGTAAAAGGTGTTCAATCTCAAGGGGTTGGTGCTTGTCTAAAGCACTTCGCAGCCAATAACCAGGAAACAAACCGTATGATAATTGACACAGTGGTTTCGGAGAGGGCTTTGAGGGAAATATACCTTAAAGGTTTTGAAATAGCGGTTAAGAAGGCTAAGCCTTGGGCTGTAATGAGCGCTTACAATAAGCTTAACGGTAAATACTGTTCTCAAAACAAGTGGCTTTTAACCAAGGTTTTAAGGGAAGATTGGGGTTTTGAAGGATTCGTAATGACAGACTGGTATGCAGGTGACAACCCGGTTGAGCAGATGGAGGCTGGAAACGACCTCATAATGCCTGGTAAAGTCAACCAAGTAAACCCGAAGAGGAGGGATGAAGTTGAAGAGATTTTAAACGCGGTTAAAAATGGAAGACTGAGCGAAAGTATATTGGATAGAAATGTGAGAAACATTTTAAAGGTTCTAGTGAACTCGCCGTCTTTCAAAGGTTACAAGTACACGAATAAACCAGACCTTGAAGAACATGCAAAAATCGCCTATAAAGCTGGTGTTGAAGGTGCTGTACTACTTAAAAATGACGGTGTACTGCCGATTAAAGAAGACACTGGAATCGCCTTATTTGGAGTCGGTCAAATAGAAACGGTTAAAGGTGGAACTGGAAGCGGCGATACTCATCCAAAGTACGTCATATCCATACTTGAAGGTTTAAGGGAGAAGCATCTAAAGGTCGATGAAGAATTAGCGAAAACATATGAAGACTACGTCAGCAAGATGAGGAGTAGAGATGAGTATAAGATTAGAAGGGTATTCTTCGGAACCCCCATAGCTCCAAAACTTCCAGAAGACTTCTTAACCGAGGAAAAACTGGAAGAAGTAGCTGAGAAGAACGACGTCGGAATAGTTGTGATAAGCAGAATATCCGGTGAAGGCTACGATAGGAAACCGGAGAAGGGGGACTACTACCTCAGCGATGATGAACGGAGGCTCATAGAGAAAGTGTCTCAGACATTTCGGAGAAGGGGTAAAAAAGTGGTGGCTCTGCTTAACATAGGTGGGCCGATAGAGGTTGCCAGTTGGAGAGACTTAGTAGATGGGATTCTACTAATATGGCAGGCTGGTCAAGAAACAGGTAGGATAGTAGCAGACATACTCGTTGGAAAAGTCAACCCTTCTGGAAAGCTTCCGACAACTTTCCCCAAGGATTACTCGGAAATCCCATCTTGGAATTTCCTAGGAGAACCTAAAAACAACCCTCAAAAAGTCGTCTACGATGAAGGGATATACGTCGGCTACAGATACTACGACACCTTTAACGTAAAGCCAGCTTACGAATTCGGCTTCGGCCTCTCATACACGACATTCGAATACGGAGGACTTAAAATAATAAAAATGGAGAACTCTATAAAAGTCTCCTTTACAATTACAAATACCGGTAGATTCCCCGGAAAAGAAATCGCGCAAATCTACATAAGGGCGCCGAAGGGAGCTGTAGATAAACCCTTCCATGAATTGAAGGGATTCCATAAGACGAAACTTCTAAATCCAGGCGAATCTGAAACTGTAGAGGTTGAAATAGATTTAAGAGATCTCTCAAGCTTCAACAATGGATTATGGGTATTGGAGAAGGGCGAATATGAAGTGAGGGTTGGAGCTTCTTCAAGAGACATTAGATTAACCGGCACCTTCACAATAGATGAGTGTAGAAAGTATAATCCGTAAATTAATCGGAGGGAAGGGTTAAGTGGGATGAAACTATATGAGGCATAGAGAACGTTTCTTTAAAGCTTTAGAGTTGGAAGAGCCCGATTTAGTCCCGATAACGGATCTCGCTTTAGATCCTCCGATTGTAGAAGCCGTTTTAGGATGTAAATTCTCCGGTACGGTTTTAACGATGGCTGGTGGAAGCGACAGTTGGGAGAATTCATTAAACTATAGGCTTGCACTTGTAGATGCATGTGAAAAACTGGATTTTGACGCCGTGCCAGCTTTATCAGACTACTCTCTCACGACGAGAGAATATAAGCCTAAGTACTTAGATGGTAAAAGGTACATCGACCACTGGGGTAGAGTTATGCAGACCAGTGTAGAGGCTAAAACGACGTATTTTGTAGGTGGAACCGTAAACTCTCCAGAGGACTTGGAATCTTACGAACCTCCAGACCCATTCCATCCAGACGTCGTTGAAATGGTTGATAGGATTATGAGGAGGGTCAAAGATAGAGATATCGCTGTGATAGCTCAATGCCACAGCGGATGGCATATGGCTTTCCAAGTTAGAGGGGGGATAGATAAGATTTCAATAGACTTATACCGTAATCCCCATTTCGCGAGGAAGCTCATAGAGAAGATTGCAAAAGCCTGCCGTGGATTCGCCAAACTAATGGCTGAAGCCGGAGTTGACGCCATCTTCGTAACAGACGATTATGCGGATAATAGAGGCCCCATGATGAACCCTAAACTTTTTAGAGAATATGAATTGCCCAATTTAAAGGAGATTGTGAGAATTGGAAAAAATTACGGAATACCCGTGTTAAAACATTCCGATGGAAACCTCTACCCAATACTAGACGATATCATCGAAACGGGGATAAACACCCTCCATCCGATAGAGCCTGGTGTTATGGACTTGAAAACGGTGAAGGAAAAATACGGCTCTAAAATATGTCTAATTGGAAACGTCGATTGCAAGTACGTACTACCGTTTGGAGATGAAGATCATGTTAGAAGAGACGTTAGAAGATGTATAGACTCCGCAGCTCAAGGTGGAGGGTTTATCCTAGCATCAAGCAATTCACTACACGCTAATGTTAAAGTCGAAAACATTTACGTGATGGTTGAAGAAGCTAGGAGATATGGCAAATATCCTTTAAAGTGACTGTTTAAATTCTCGATATATGCTTCAACTTTAAGCGGAAAGTAATATTAAGGTGCAGAAGCACCTTAATTTAAATGAAGTTGGGATGGATTCGCTACACTCTTATGTAATTTTTCTTCCAGCTGAGGAAAAAGATAGAGTATTGAGCGCTATCTTTGGGTCTAAAGCTTCTCTCGACATTTTAAGGTATTCTCTTAAACGTGGAATTTCAAACAAGATCTATCAGAAAGACCTTGTAAGGGAGCTTTCCTACTCGAATAAAACGATCATTGAGAATTTAAAGGTTTTAACTAGACTTGGAATTTTAATAGAGGCTATGGATAAGGTTGAGCTGGAAGGGCGAACAGTATGGGTTAAAACATACAGGCTGTCGGATGTTGGAAAATGGTTTGCACTCCTTCTGGCTAAAGGGGAAGATTTAACGGATGTGGAAAAAGCAGAAATACTTCAAAACATTTTTAGAAGCTACATTAGATGGGTTAAAAATCTTTCGGAAAAGCTTCAGGTAAGTAAGGATACGCTTAGACGGATTTTCGAGGAGGAAATGGAAGATTAGATAAAGCTTAACATTTTCGGATTTAAATCTTCCATTCTAAATGGCGAATGTAACGGTTTTTAATTGCTTTATTCCCTTTCTACCAGCAACCTCATCGATTAGCTTTTTAATACGTGAAGATTCACCTTTAACAGATATTACCAGCATACAGTTTCTCTCATCAACGTGGATATGTAAAGCCGATATTATAAGCTCCCTGTAAGCATGTTGAATATCCGTCAAAGTCTCTTCCAGCTCCCTAGTCTCATGGTCATAGAGAATATTCAAAGTTCCAAAGATGAGCTCACCCTCCCTATGTTTCCAAGCATGCTCGTCAATAAACATACGCATAGCCTCTTGAACAGCCCTAGACCTGCTGTAATTCAAATCTTTAATGAATCTATCGAAAGCCGTAAGTAAATCGCGTGAGACTGAAGCACTAAACCTCACGACTCCCTTACTCATGTAAACCCTACTCTAATTATCAACGTTAATCCTCATAAAAGTTTATCATGAGCTTTTCCAACGCTGTTAAAAACCAGCGTCTACTTAAATCGCAGAAGGGGGGAATAACAGAGCTGGTGTTCACAAGGTCATTTAAAAGGCTTCTAAGCCAGGCCACGGAAATGGCACTGGAAAAACCTTCTTCAATATTGCAGTCAACTCTCCGACATCAGGCATTTCAACAGCCTCTTCAACCGAGCCGAAGACTAAACGCACTATCATTTTACTATCGAATTGAAGACGTTGATCCTGAAATTCTATAGTAAAAACGTCGTTTTCCTGCTTAAATTTTAAAAGCTTAGCTTTTCTACAACCTAGATGTACTTCAAAATAGGGTCGAATTTTTTCACAAAGCCTTGGGAAATCCACCATCCTAATTGTATGCCCTGGAAGGTCTCCAATCTCCGACTTAAGCCCCACCTTATTAAGAAGGTATTGGAGTTCTACGTCGAAGGGGGAGACCCATATTAGGAGATTCTCTATTCCGTACCTTTTGAAAATCCATGGTATTGCTTCAACTATTGCATTTCTAGACCCCGCATATTCACATACGGCAGCTATCTTCCCACCTAAACCTCCTTGAGTAGACGGTTGAATCACCATATAGGCTAAACTCTGAGAACCAAATTTAAGCACGTACGTATTCCGTTTCACGTGAAACCAGCCTGGCCAGAGAGGCCACCAATGCCTTTTATCCACGTCATGTCTGAAGTGTTCAATCGTCCTATGGTATCGAATAGGCTCCATCTGATAAATCCTAGTTAAATCCGATAAATCTTCATCACAGTATTCTACAGGCTCCACCGCCCCCCTTGGAAATTTTTCAGCATCTATCTTGGATATTCTAAATAACCGGTATGGAGTTGCAACGACGCAATTAAGACGCCTGTAAAGTCCACGGTCCCCCGATACTAGGAGAACATCACCTCCATCCTCCCAAGTCCGCTTAATTGCAGATTCAAGAAGCCTAGTAGCATATCCCCTTCCCCTATACTCTTCCTTAGTCCATACTCCACCTATACACCCAACTCTAAAACTACAACCATAGACATACACGTCTCTCTCCCATAAACCCACCCGAGAAACAGTTTGACCAGATTCAAGGTCTAAAGTGAATAGAATAACCTCCCCATCTCTCCTAACGTTTTCCACCACATTATCCAATACATGAACCCCCAAGAGATAACTACATCTAATTCTAAAATTTAGCCCTCCTAGAAATAGCTGAAGTCAAATTAATTTAAACCATTACCGGATTAAGCCAAGCTTTTCTACCCTTTGAATCTGTCAATTCCAATCTGAAGTACTTCTTAAAACCGTACTTTTCAAGCTTTAAAGCAGTTAAACCGTCTACGGTCTTCTCTAGAATCAGTTTGAAACCACCTGCATTTAAATAAGCTTTTTCAACACAGTCTTCAATATTAAATTCGGCTTCAAAACCCCCCATAAGTCTCCTACCTTCACTTGTAGAAAATAGCCTCTTGAAATGTTCATAAGCATCTAAAGATATGGATAAACCTACACCGTCATCAGAAACTACGTCGATTCTACTCACAGGAGTAAACCGTGCCTCGATGACGCCGGATTTATGGGAGAATTCTTCAACCGTAGGACCCATGGAAGAGTAGAATAAACCCTTTTCCAAACTGCGGAGTAGGCTTTCAATAGAAAGCGTTTCAACGTTAACCCAAATCCATCCGCCGAGAGCATCTATAGGGGGTATTAAGTATCGATGAGCGTCGTCAACCGCAAAGCCGTATATGAGTTTACCAGCCGCTAAAACACCGTCCCAGTGAACCATTGAAAAACCCTTAGCACATTCAACGTCACAACCAGTATTATATACTTCAACACCTAAGTAGTTTTTCAAGATTATCAAATCCTCTGTCGTTAAGCTTGACCAATATGGGTGAGCTATGAACGCTAAACCACCGCATTCAGACGTAAAATCTAAAAGTTCTCCTATAGAGCTTCTAAGCTTTTGAACAGACTTTACATCTTCAACATTAAGTAGAACCAAATGGTAATCGTAGTTTAAACGCGTACCTTTAACACTCGTTTCAAAACCAGGTATCGTTATAAGCTTATCCGTTGAAACTTTAGTCAGCTTTTCATGGTCAGTTATAGATAGAAGACCATAACCGTTTGCATAGTAAAATTCCACCAGTTGTTCAGCCGTAAGCCTTCCATCGGAATTCGTCGAATGCGTATGCAAATTACCTTTAACCCATAACCCGCTTTGACTGGAAAAGCTCATGAAAACCTTTAACTATCTTAAAGGTCGAGTATATAAATGATACCTAAGTTTGACTCCCAAGATCTGAAGAAAAAGTGGAGGAAGATTGTTAAAATACTACGTTAAACCTTCGTTTGATCGTCTTCTCAAAACCATCCTTCACGATTTTAACCGTTATTTCTCCATTACGCGTAGGATACGTATACGTTGAAAAATACCCGTTACGTACTTCAACAGGCTTACCATTGACTTCAACATGGGATCCGTTTTCACATACACCTTTAACTATCACCATGAATGGTCCATTTACCATCGTCTTCCACTCAGGCGGTTCTGTTAAAACTAAAGCTAAAGGTCTACTCTTAACCTCTAGAATATTCTCCACTATTTCACCTCTAATTTTCATTAAAAGATCTGGGTCTCTAATGTACCCAGTTATACTCGGCACCGCCCGCATGCATATCTCTAAAGCTCTCCTCTCAAAAGGCTCTGAGAAGGCTCTACCGCCTAAAACCTCTTTAACCTTTAGGATCTCCTCCTCCAGAAGCTTTAAATACTCGTAGTCTTCAAGCCCGTCTCTCATGGCTTCAAGTCTTAAACTAGCTAAAGGCCCATCCCTCCCAGGGTAGGCTATATGCGTATCCCCAGGTGGCAAGTTTGGATTCAATTCGCCAAACGGGTCTCTACCCCACCAGTTGAAGCCCCAGTGTAGATATCCTTTGAGACCGTATGCGTAATTAAGCCAGTGAAGTATCCTGGTCTTAAGCAGAGGGAAATCTAGAAACCTATTCGGGTATCTACCCGTAGGGTTGCAACACGTATAGAACCAAACCTCATGTTCATTCATCGCTTTAACGTACCCGTCCATCCAGTCGTTGAAGTGGTGTAACGTCGGAACCCAAACTTCTAAGAATCCGTTAAACCCGATTGTTTCAACGGCGTCTATTCTCTTAATTCCAGGTGCATATCTATGAACAAATTCAGAAGCCTCTATCCAGTTTTCAAGCCCATCTTCAGTAGGCTCATCGGCTATATGTATCATAGCCATGTCGAGCCAACCTTTCTCTTTCAAGTGGTTTTCAAGAGCTGGAAGTAGTAGTGGAAGGATTTTTCTCCCACTTTCACGTTTAACAACACCATTGGGATCCGCGACGTTAAATTCTCTGAAAAGTAACTCTCGCCCTCCCCACGTCTTAAAGTAAGCTACATGCGTTATCTCTATTCTATCGGCATTATACTTAAGCAGTAGCTCAACATATCTGTCAAAAATTGAGAAGTCGAATTTATATCCATCGTCCTCTACACGTATTCTAATGGTGTCTATCGGTATCCAGAAAACGTTCTGCCTATACTTAGCCATGAGTGCTATCCACTTCTCAAAAACTGTCCAGAAATCCTCAGACCATAATTCAACGCCGTAGAATGAAGCTATGTTTTCCAGTGAAAACCAGTTTGTTACGTATAAGCTTCTACGGTCTGGCAGAGTTATAGGGTAGACTTGTAAAACTACTTCAAGAGAAGCTTCCCACTCATCGGATGAAACAGTTATCCTACCAGTGTAGTTTCCAGGCTCAGCGTCCTTAGGTACGTAGACCAGAAAATAGCATGGCTGTGTCTCGCCGCTTTTAACGTCTACAGCTTCTACGTCAAGCAGAGGATCTGGTGCGTAAAAGGGAGCTGTCCTTTCAAGTTCTTCAGTAGGTGTATTTGGAGTATTCTTTGAAACTGGAATAGAACCTACAAAGTATAGTTGAATATTCTGCTTGGATATTGCATGGTTTCCACAGGTTAAATCCGACGCTTTAAGCCTGAGATTGTGAATATCTGTGTTCGCGTAAACACCGAACATACAGCCTTCATACTCGTTTCTCGCACAGCTAATCTCCATCCGCCTACCCATAGACGGCTCATCCGGAACAGTATCCCTATATATTCTTTCAAGAGGCTTAGCAGACCAAACCAAGAAGGGCTTCTTCACTCCAGTTTGAAGCTTAACCAATCCTACGTATCCAACGACGCAACCTATGATAACCATCAATATTAAAACTGCTACATTCCTAGCTTTTAAAAACATCTCTCAGAGAATCATCTATTAAACAAAGCTTTAACGATTACCCTTAAAATGCCTAAAATCTACCCCCTTATTTTGGCATGTAAGATCAGGAGTAGACCGACAGTCATGACGCTTAACCATATTATTAAATCCAAGCATAGAGCTGTGATATCAATCCTCCATACATCAACCGGCCCTTGTAAGGTATTCAGTACATGAATTCCCCAAATTAAAGGAAAGCCGTATTTCACATGAACATAGTCGGGCCAGACATACTCAGTTCCCCAAGTTAAAGCTATTACTAGGATTATACTCCATACGGTTAGGAAGATGCCGGCTAAAATGCTCCGTGACACCTTTATGAATAGAGAGGGAAGTAACATAAACATTATGGTTACATGTCACAGAACCTTCCTATTTTCAATCTAGAATTCGTCATAGTTTCCCGAAACCGTTTTCAGGTTTAAGAGATCATCTATATACGACGATGAGGGGGTTTAAGACGTAATAGCAGATTATCAACGACGATATGTATGCTGAAGTATAGGCTAAAATCTTCAGTCTTCTATCGGAAGTTATCTTTGAGCAACATTTCCTCTTCAGCTTCAGACAAGGTACTATAAACGGCACTTTACTCTTGTATTGTAAATACTCTTGGCTGAAGGTCTTCTCCAATTCAACCCCTCATACTCGGCTAGAAGTAGGTATGAGTAGCATAGTGTAAGCCACATTAGGTAGTTTATAAGCCGCCATCCTAAAACTGCAAAACCAAACGTCCATAGTAGTATGCCGAAGTACTGCGGATGTCTTATGACGCCGTATAATCCCTTGGTTAATAATTCCCGCCCCCTTCCGGTATGCGATAGCAACTGATATAGGCTTAGACTGTAAAAAAGCAGACCTATAGCGATAAGCATATAGCCTAATACATCCACGATCAAGCGTATATTCTCATCTGGAAGGTATATAATGCCGTTAACAATCCTATTGGCAAAATCCAACTCCATCAGCATCAGCCAAGGCGTGTAGAAGACACCTATAACGGAGAAGAAGAGAATAAACATAGGTATCAAAGTATTGAAAAGTACTGGAAAATAGAAAACCCATCCTATGAAGGTGATAGATTTCGAAAGTTTAAATTCCAAGAAGAGGGGGAGGAGGGCAGACGCCGTGGCTATAAGGCCTAGAAATACTAGAAGCCAAGCGTCTTCTCTAAAAAACACCATATATCCCTCCGATGAAGGTAAAGTAAATCCAAATCTAGAGACCCAAGCATACACCATGAAAGCTACAACCGTAAATACGACGATGAATTCATACCTTCTAAACGCCAAACGCATCAGAAGAAGGAGCATCTAAAAACTATAAATACGTTTCTAGAAGCGAGTTGAACAGCTTTAACCGCCACCAAGCTTCTCTATGGCAAAGATAAGGCTTAATCAAACCGGTTATAAAAAAATGAAGAAATTGTTTCAACTGAAATCGGGTTGACTTAAGCCTTAATCATTGATAGTTTTACGACGCTTTAATCATTTACTTTTCGGTTTTAGGTAGATCTTGCCTCCTATAATGGAGTTGTTCGGTATTAATACCCTCACATTATCAGCCTTTACAACAGCCGTAAATAGCGTTGAAATATCATCCACAATACCATCTTCTCCAGCTAAAACAACGCCATCGCCAATTTTAAACGGCCTCGTTATCAGTAGAAATAATCCAGCAATAGCCTGCCCTAACACCTGCTGGCAGGCGAAGCCTATGAATCCACCTAAAGCAACACCGCCAGCTATAACCGCAACTAGAGCACCGATACCTATGATTCTGACAACATTTCTAATAGCGGCCGCAGTAGCATGGTCGTACTTTACCCTCATAGACCAATAGAAGAAAGATGCAACGCCGCTAACAATAAGGTACCCGAAGGCTATGGCAAGTAATATCTGCACATATACAATGTAATCCATAAGCTGTAGTAAGAAGCTTGTGAAAACCCATTGAATAACAGCCGCAACAATAACATACAACACTACGTAAAAATTATCCTAATCATCGCGGCTGACGCTTTCTTCGCAACCTCCTCCTTACTCATTTTCTCCTGAGGTGTAGGTTGAGATACACCCATACTCTCACACTACGACATTATTAACAAATATCACTATAAAAATTTCTAACTTTGCAAATTCCATAATCCCTAACTTACTACAGTAAAGAAGGAAAATGTCTAGTAATGTTTGAACCCGAACCCCTCTAATACCTTCAGCTCAATTTAAGAGAACGTAAAGGTTTTTATCAACCGTTTAGTTAACTGAATTTTGTGGGCCGGTAGTTCAGCCTGGTATGAATACCCGGTTTGCACCCGGGTGGTCGCGGGTTCAAATCCCGCCCGGTCCACTCCCTTTTCGCAAAAGGAACGTAAATTGAGGTTGTTTTTCCCTCATGGATGGGACAGTCCTCTTCTTCTCTGAGGAGCTGGAGTATCAGTTTGTTAAGCCCCAAGCCGCTCTCTCTGGCACGCTTCCTGAGGAGCTGGACTACTCCGGCTTTCAATGTTATACAGGCATAACCGGGCTTGAGCATGCACATCGTTAGATATTTGCGTCAAAAATGTTTAAGTTTTTAAGCTTAGACAACCAGTGAGTGAACTGCAAATGTCCCGTTACAAGTACCGGACTATTCAGATACCTGAGGAGCTGGCACACGAAATAGATGTTATAGTCAAGCAGAGGCGTCACGGGTACACCAGCGTTTCCGAGTTCGTAAAAGACGCCATCAGATGGTACCTGAAGGGAATATCCAAATCACCGCTTGAGAGGTGATCTGCGTGTACTGTCCAAGCTGTGGTAGGCAGATCCCCGACGACGCGAACATATGCCCCTACTGCGGTTTTCAGGTGAGGCTGCTCCTCCAACAGGCTTATCCTCCTCCGGTTAAGCCTCAGCCTTCTAGACCGCTTTCTATAAGCATTGCCGCCTTCCTGCTTGCACTTATAGGCTTTCTATCCGTGATATCTGGCGCCTTCATGTTCTTCGCCTACATCTACATAAGCGAGTCTGGTGTAAGCATACCGTTTTTCGGTCAGCTCCTCACAACTGCGATGTTGCCATACGCAGTAGAGGGGCTGATACTTGGAGCACTGTTCATAACATCTGCAAACTGGCTCTGGAAATGCAAGAAGTCTGGCGGATACCTCGCAATAATGCTCCTCATAATCGACATGCTGAGTGGGCTGGGGCTCACAGCTTCAAACAGCTACTTCACGCCAATACTGCTGGTGGGACTCGCCCTTTCCCTCGCCATCCTACTGCTGATAGCCCTCGGCTGGAGCTCACTAACGTAGGATATCTCTAGAGCGATGAACAGGGAAACTGAATTTATCTACTACAAATACGTGTGCTCCCATTATGATGCCCACGCTTCACCTATTGTCCAGTAAATTTTCTTAAGCCTTCCCTCGTAAGAATTAATGTGAACTTAAGCACTCCTTCACAATAGTATTCTCCAAACCACTTTCCGCAGTTAGGGCAATCAAATCTTTTCACATCAAACTGGCTATATTTCCACTCTCTTGATGGGACATTAACTTCAAAACCACAATTAGGGCACTTACCCAACCTTACCACCCTTCAATATTTTGCGTTACAGTAGTATATAAAATCATCGCATTGACGTAAGGTACTCAGCTATCTTAGACTT
>Ga0105158_1000576_pt1 | contig 15431 bp, 14 predicted proteins | sample LHCtaG_FD_81567 | JGI IMG/M metagenome (GOLD analysis project Ga0105158, IMG submission 81567) | Hot spring microbial communities from Little Hot Creek, USA to study Microbial Dark Matter (Phase II) - LHC4sed_matched | ecosystem: Environmental > Aquatic > Thermal springs > Hot (42-90C) >...
ATCGTAGCAAAAATATATGTAATTTGTATTTCTTTCTGCACTACCGGAAAGACTCGAGACACCTATATCAGCAGTACCCCCATCACCAGCCCAGCATACTACTGTGATGTCCTTTTTACCCTGAACGTCTAGGCCGCCTACTATACCTGACGCTGCAGCAGGACCTGCTGCGAACGCCATTTGAATGTATGGAACACTTAACGCCGTCCGAGGATATAAGCCTACATAAACGCAGCCGCACGAGGCGGGGTTAACTATAACCGTTTTATTGCCCAGAGCCTTTAGCACCCATCGGAGAGCAAGTGTTGAACCGCATCCTTGGCAGGCAGAGTTTCCAGGTAATACGTATTCCTCTGAGGCTTCTTGAAAAATTTTTCTAGCAGACAAGCTTACTTCGCCTCTTTAAGACTAAGAAAAGTGTTAGATAACGAAGAGAGCAAGATTGCTTAAAAAAATAATGGTTTTGAAAGTGCTTTCTTGAAAACATAAGATGAGGGGGGAGATGAGCTTGAATGGTATATGGGTTTTATGTAGAGAGGTTTTAAAAATCTGAGTTCGAAACAAATAAAACTTTTTAGCATTTTTCGTAATACTTGTTAAGCAGGATAAAAAGGATACGTTATTTAAGGATGAATGATTTCGTTTGAGATTTAGAGGTGAGTGTAATGAGCGGTATTGCATCCAGCAATTTCTTCAGGGATTTGACGGCCGTAGTAGGTAAGAAAATTAAAGTAAATCTTGAGGGGGGCAAAGTGTATACTGGAACATTGAAGAGCTATGAGACAAACACTTTGAGTTTATGCTTAACTGACGCTGAAGACGAAGGAGGGAACATCTACAGCAAGGTGTTCATTAAAGGAGACAAAATTATAGATTTCTTCCAAATAGAAGGTGGAATTAATTTGAGGGAGCTTTATATGGAAATTAGCAAAGTGTTCCCTCCTGGCGACGTGGAGTTCCTTGAAGACAACAACGTAATACTTGTTCTTAAAAAGGTCAAGGTTACTGAGAACGGAGTAGAGGGCGAGGGGCCCGTAGCGAGAAGAGTTAGAGAAATATATGACAGGTTTATGGCGGAAAAAGGGGCTTCCGCCTCTTAACTCTCCAGTGTTTCAAGAGGATGCATCCTAAAGAGAACGACGGCCACCCATTTTTTCTCAGGATAGAGACTCTCCTCAGCTTTCTTCAGGCGGAACTGTATGCATTGCCTGCAAGTTGAGTGGCGCGGATCAAGTGGGCCTTCACAGGAAGCGCAGTGAAACATGATGACAGGGTGTTCGCCTATTTTTGCCTGTAAGAATTCTTCCTCGTCGTACTCTGGAGAAAAATCGGGCCATATTTCATATAGATGAGGGTCGCCTAGGACATCCTTTAACTTTCTGAACATATACTCGAAGCTTGTCATCCTACCCCTTCCGTAGAAGTTTCAAGAAAAAAAACAGCTACATGATATTAATAACTTGGTCTTCTCAAGACAACACTTGAATAAGAGTAAAAATAGCTGTATTGCGGTTTACTTGATGTTAGTTTATTACGTTCTTGTAACATTTAAAAGAAACAATGTATGCTTGGGGGCCTGAAAAAATTTAAATCATATTTTAGATTACTTTTACCGTAAGTTTTGGAGGGAATAGCATGGAACCCCATGAAGTTATAAAAGCTCCACTAGCAACAGAGGCTGCTTTTAGAATGATTGAAGAGGAGAATAAACTAGTTTTCATAGTTGATCGAAGAGCTAATAAAAAAGTTATAAAGTCCGCTGTTGAGAAGCTTTACGGTGTGAAGGTCGAGAAGGTTAACACGCTCATTACGCCTAGAGGAGAGAAAAAGGCGTTTGTTAAACTTAAGGCAGAATATAATGCAGCCGACCTCGCAACTAAGATAGGGCTATTCTAAGCGAGGAGGAAGAAAGAACGTCTTTATCGAATCCGCATTCCCTGCTGGATAAAATAAACGAACTTAAAAAAGGTGAAGTTGGAGAACTGATTAAAAACAGGATTAAAGAATTTGAGAATCTTCCTCCTGAAAAATGGTTTTCCGAGCTTTGTTTTTGTATTTTGACAGCTAACTCCTCAGCTCAGATAGGTATTAAAGCCCAAGAGATGATAAAAGACGGATTTTTAACGATGGATAAGGACAGCCTTGCCCTTCTCCTGAGAGAACTGGGCCACCCATACTATGAAAAAAGAGCGGAATATATTATTGAGGCAAGGAAATACAGTAGGATTTTTGATATCGTCTCTCATTTTAGAGACGAAAGGCTAGCAAGGGAGTGGCTCGCCAGAAACATAAAAGGAATAGGGTACAAGGAAGCTAGCCACTTTCTGCGGAATGTGGGATACAAAAATGTAGCGATAATCGATAGGCACATCATAAGAGCCATGGTTAAGTATGGATTGATCGAGAATGCACCGAAAAGCCTAACGAGGAAAAAGTATATTGAGCTCGAGAAGATGCTCGAAAAAATAGCTAAAGATGCAGAGTTAACGCTGGCGGAACTAGACCTTTACCTCTGGTACATGGAGACGGGAAAAGTTCTCAAGTAGTAACGAAAGCGAAGCGGTTGAATCAAATGCCGGCAAGGAGAATGATCGCGATGAAAATAATAGCGTATGATGATATGAGAGAGAAGCTCGTAGAGAACTTAGTTATTTTCCGGATGGCTGGCGTTAGCATAAAAGCCACGCCCAGCAGACATACAACCTTGACGGTTCTCCCTAGAGACCATGCAGAATAAAGATGAAGTTGGAGAACAAGCAACTGTAACAAAGGATGCATTGTAGGTATGAGAATCATGTTGCCGAAGGCGGTAACCATCGTGAAGATTTCTCCTAACACCACTAAAATATACGCATAACCGAGCATGGAAACGAAGGACCTAAAGCTACTGCTCCGCCCCAAAAGTTTGAATGGCAACCAGTATAGGAAACTGACTAATATAAGTTCCAAGAAGGCGAACAAAAAGTTGAAGAAGAAAATTTCCATTGAAAGAGAATTAGACATGGATCTAAAGACTAGCATTATGAACATATCTGCGAAGAAAACATTATTCATGATGAATAAAAAGTAAAATGTAAGGAGAAAGCCGTTTAGGAGAGTTATGATAAATGGACCGAAGAGGTCTGGTGATGTGGCGACGTTACTAAAAACGATGTTCGGCTTAATTATGCCGGCTAGAAGCCTATAGTAGAATGGAAGAGGGCTTGCAGGTTCTTCTGAGGGCCTCTTTAGGAGAGGGAGTAAACGCTCGATAATCTCCTCGCCGATTTTAGCCCCGCAATTTGGACACTTTACCTCATCGGGTGAAACTTCAAAGTCACAGTTTGGACATTTCACCCCAGCCACCGGAAAAGAAGAATGAAGAAGCACCTAAATATTCTTTCTGAGAAATTAAGTTACTTTGACGTTTTTAATGTAAATTGACCTATGCTGTTTAAACTATCTCGGTGAGGGAGAGACGTATGTAGCTGTCGTAAGTTAGATTCACCGATAAGAGATAGTGGGGAGTCCAAGGTTTAATTCCGGAGATAAAAATGTAACCGTTTTTCTCGCTGAATGCGAAAACGCGGCTTGCCAATCCTTGAATTACAGGAGAAGGATTTGTGCATGCGCCAAGTAGGCATGTGCCTCCGGCTGAGAAATGATTGATCAAGGAGTAGAGTAAATACGTAACGCTATCGTACCCGAGTACAGCATTCAAGAGATCAATGTTAAGTATAAACAAAAAATGTCTTGATTCGCTTTCTGAAATCTGATCTCTAATGCTACTTATGATTTCATCCACGCTACCGAGAACAGGCATAGAAATAAGCGATTCATATTCTTCGAAGGATGGAGGAAAAAGTAATTTTAAGAAGGGATCCATACCGATTGAAGCAGCAATGCCTCCATTTTTCGTGAAGCGTTTAATTATGCTTAAAAAGGTTAATGCACGGACTAATGATGGAACGTTAGCGTCAAAAACGAAGAGGTTAAAGCAGTTCTCGGCTAAGCCACCGAGAAATCGGTCTAGGGATTCAGACCCAAAGCTGATAATTCTCTCGCCTAGAAACCCTGCATGGGCGCCGCTTTCCAACGCTAAACCCCGAATTTTATTCAGGACATTATCTGGCAAATTTTCAACATTTACCAGCGAGCGTGAGAGAGGCGTGAAACGGCCTCCAAAAAGAGTATAGAAAAAACAGGGATTAGAAATTCTCACTCCTTGAAGCTTCTTAAACAAAGCTTTTCTGATCAACCTGCCGTCTATGTTTTCCACTTCGAGTGTTACAACACCATCGACAACACGGCTCAAATTACTCTCACTTCTAACAGTAACAATACTATGAAGACCAGCGCGCTTGAGAAATGAGACATAAAGTTCCATAGTCGAAACGAGATTCAAGTCAACTACATTACAGATACTCTCAAAATCATCTAAAAAAATAAAGGTATTCTTTACCTTCTCTGCTTTCTCATAAAGATATCTTAGAAATACGGGCAGGTTAGACCTCGAAATAGACTCGTAAATATCTTCTTCCTGAGGAAAGGGGAAATCAATTGCATCAATCACTTCACATAGATACCGGCCTAAGTCGCCATGCCGACCAAGAATAACAGCATGATCAACACCACAAGAAACATAAATACAGCATCCGACGCCGCCAACTTCCCTTAACACCTCAAACCCAAAAAGAGTCTTCCCGACCCCCGAATCGCCACAAACAAGTAAAACATTATTACCATCTATCTCAAAAAATTCTCTAATAAGCTTAAACATTATCTTTCACCCAAGAATAGAAAATATAAAAGGAATAACAAAAATACTTAACGCTTTTTTGAAGAAAAGCAAATAAAATAATCGTGAAATAAATGATGACGACAGAAATTCGTAGTTTATAAAGGGTATACAAAATCCTTTCCGTGCACTTTTAGCGTTCCCTACCATTTAACCCACACGAGAAATACATTTAAACAACAAGGCAGAAGGCCGTAAATTATGACCCTATTTTAAGTGCTCTTCGCACGTAGCAGTTTTTAGTACTTACATTAGGTAGCCTTAAGCCGATAAAGGAATTAAGAAAATAGGGAATTGCTAAGAGGTGAAGAAGACAAAAACATAGAAGAAAACCATCACGATGAGGAATATGGAACGACTCGGCGTCAAGCAACAGGATTTAGTTAAAGGGTAGATTAACGCTATGAGAAGGCTTTGTTTCTCAGGAATTGACATAGGGCTTTAACACGGCTTTAGGGGCTAAGGCCGAATATGAACACTGGCAGTTGGAATTTTCCCACTAAATCGTGAGCCCGAGGTTAAAAGTTCATGAAAAAAGCGGGTCACGAAAGATTTAATAACTTCTCGGACAAGAAATTTGCTGTGTGCCCCGGTGGTGTAGTCACCAGATGGCTGTAACGGCCGAGCATACGGGACAGCGGTCCCCTAATGTCACTCCCGCGACCCGGGTGATGTGCCCCTCATCGCGGGTACATTAGGGATTTCAAATCCCGGCCGGGGCGCCATTCTTCTTGTTTCTTGTTCTTTTGATTCATGTTTCTCGTGGTTTAACAGGGGTGGAAAGTTCGTAAATTATTTAAGTTTTGTGCTTGGCAAAGTTTAGGTAGGGCGGGTAGTCTAGAGCGCGATATGCGGGGAACTTGGTATGATTCCCCTGTTTGGGGGAATGAAACCGGGTTTGGGACCCGGAGGCCCTGGGTTCAATGTTGCAGCGTGGTCTTCGCTGAGCGAGTAAATCCCAGCCCGCCCACCATGTTTGTTTCTATTAACTTAAATTGGAGGAGTATGAAGTGAAGTTTGCATTGAAGGGTTACATAGAGCTTAGTGACAGTATTCCTAGTAGTGTAATTAATGATGTTGAGAAATTTTTAAGTGATGCTTGTAGCTCTCTTTTTTTGAGAGGCGTTCCTTCTGGACGTGAAAGTGAGGGGGCACATCTGGTTGGGTGGAGAGTGGAAGGTAATAGGTTCTACATTGAGATTGAGAGTGGTAGATATGTGCGTGCTCATGTTGCACTTGTTAGGTTAAGAAACGCTTTGGCGAGTTTTCTTGGCTCTAAGTTTGGTGTTGGCGTCCGGTTTTGTAGGGTGCTTGACTATGTTTTGGAGTTTGAACTTGAGAAGGAGCCGTTGGAACCTGTAAGTGTTTTGTTTGCAAGAGAAGTTAGATTTGATGGTAAGAAAGTTACAGTTTTCTTGGAGGAGTTGAATGATGAAGCGCTGGAGAAAAATTACCCTGACCGCATAATAAGTCGGATCCGTGAAAAGGTTTCAAGGCAGCACGTGTCAGGGAAGGGAGAATTCACTCGCACAGTTAGGCGTAGTTTTAATGGGTTTGAAAGGTATAAGCTGAGTGATGATCCAACCGAGATGGCGATTAAGCTTGGTTGGGTCAAAGAGTATCCTGCGACGGGAATTTGGCAGATTATGCCACCTATGGCGGCTTTAATTAGGGCGATGGAGGGGTTAATTATTGATGGGGTCGCTAAGCCTCTTGGTTTCCAAGAAGTTATGCTTCCACGCCTCATTCCACTTGAGGTTGAATATAGAAAAGGGCATTTCGGTATAGCGAACGAGATTATTTGGGCTTGCCCGCCTGTCTCTCGAGATCCGAAGGAGTTCGAGGATGTTATGGATTACGTTGAAATAACTGGCGGTCCTCCACCTGCTGAAATGTTGAGGGAAAAACTTAGACCACCCATGTACGGGCTTTCATACGCTCAGTGTGAACCTTTCTATGAGATGTTTCATAGGGAGATAGTGGACTTAGACCTTTTGGAGAAGGAGCCAATCATGTTTTTTGACAGGAACGGACCAACATACCGATGGGAGAGCGGGGGAGTTAGGGGACTTGAACGGCTTAACGAGTTCCACAGGGTGGAGCTTGTTTTCCTTTCAACACCCGAGAAGTGTGTTGAGATAAGGGACGCTGTACTTGAGAGAGCGGAGAGAATTGTTGGCAAGATACTGGACTTAGACTACAGAGTAGATGCTACTACTGCCGTATATCTTGAACACGCAGGGAAAACCGAGGAGAAGGAGGGGGATTTAGTTAAAACATATGACTTAACTGTTCTTCTGCCTTTCCAGACGAAAAGCAGGCCTGAAGCCGAGCTTGAAGTGGCAAGCTTCCACGTCCATACGGATTTCTATGCCAAACGTTTCGGCTTCAAGGATAAGAAGAGAAGGACTGTCTTTACCGGGTGTGCTGGACTTGGCCAATCGAGATTCGCTTACGTTTTCCTAGTAAGACATGGATTTGATTTTGAGGAATGGCCCCGCGAAGTCAAAAGGTACATAGGTGAAAGGCTTCCTGAACCGCCACGTATGGTGACATGGCCAAAGGGATAAGCTGACAGAAGAAGAATTAATTTTTGACTTAAATATGACTTCTTTGGAAAATACTATATCACATTGTAATTAAGAAAGCCTTACAGGCTTCCTGAAAACTCGAAGTTGCAAAACTTAAAGGATCAAAATCTTTCGCCGATCAGTTTTAGCATTCCCTGAAAAATGCTACGAGTTTAACATTTGAAACTAAAAGGTTCATTTTCTTTCTGAGGCATCCTGCATATTAAAAGAAATTTTTGAACAAATCTTGGTATGGTTATCGCAAGATAAAGATGGTTATTCCTGTTTGAATCTTGGTTTAGAAATCCTAACATATTTATTCAATGTAAATGCCGGGCTTTAATGGTTCAGCAACTTTCGCTTTCTCATGCATTGATTCTTCAGCGAGTAAAACTTCTACTTCCGTATCAAACTCGCGTCCGATAAACAATGAAGCAGACCTTAGAGCATCTATTTCTTCTTCCTGTGTGAGGAAGACTGGTGGAAGTTCTTTCATCAACTTTTCCGTGTATTTTACAGCTTCCTTACTGTACGCCTTAACCTCTGGGATTTGCATAACGCGTTTTATCAGTCCCTCTTTTCCTCTGATGGCTTCTTCCAGAACTCTGTATTTCCAGCGTGGAGCAACAAATAGAAGTATACGCTTTGGTTTTCTGCCTGTCACGCTTACGATTTCTCTTATGTCATTTACAAGATTCTCCAGTAGTGCTTCTTTCCCCTCGACCACCTCGTCGAAATATTTTTCATCATACTCGGGCCACTTCTCAGTAGCTATGAGATTTTTTTCTCCCATTTTTTCCCATAGTTCTTCACATAGATGGGGTACAACCGGGGCCAGCAGGAGAACCATTGTTCTTACGGTTTCTCTCAGTATGTCGCCATAGCTACTTGTCCTCCTCATATACCATCTTAAGTCATTCCAGAGGTTAAAGAGACACTCCTGTATGGCGGATCTAGTTTTCAGAGATTCGTAATTCTCAGTTGTAGCCTTTATTCTCCGGTGTAGTCTGCTCCTAAGCCACCGGTCTATCTCTCTGTCAAGAGGCTTGGTTGGCGGGATGTTCACTACTAATTCGTATAATGCTTCGAGACGCTTCTTGAGTCCTTGAACTTCCTTATCGCGCCAGTCGGGATCATTTAACCCCTCAGCAGCATAAGCCAGCCCAATCCTCGTAACGTCAGCACCATACTTGCTTAATGCTTCACGCATAGTTATGAAGTTCCCCTTGGACTTAGACATTTTTTCTCCTTCAACCCGTATCATACCGTTAACTCCTATTTTGCGAGGCCACTTATCCTCAGGCCAGATCGCTACGTGATGAAACAAGAAGAAAGTTAGGTGGTTAAAAATCAGCTCCTTGGCGGAAACTCTTAGTTCCACCGGATACCAGTACTCGAACTCGTCCTTCATAGCTTCTAGAAGCTCTTCACTAAGTCCGCTTTTAGATGCAACTTCTTCTAAGTTTCCTTTACCAAGAAAAACGTAGTTGAATACTTCAGGCGTAAGTTTGCTCGCGTCCACGTTAAAAGCGTTCAGGTACTTTGCCAAAGTGTAAAAAGCCATGTATATCGTTGAGTCAGAAAGAGTCTCGACGATCCATTCAGGATCCCACGGCAGACGAGTTCCCAGCCCGGTCTTGCGGACGCATGCTTTGTCCTCAAGCCACTCTATCGTGCTCTCAAAGGCGCTCCTTGCTTCCTCGGGAAGGATCATCATAGTCCTCAGTAAGCGGTAAACTTTCTCCTTCCATTCTGGGTCAGAATATCTTAAAAACCACTGATTCTCGAGTATCTTAACTATACATTTCGTGTTGCACCGGCATATGACCGTGTCAGCACACTCATACATAACGGAGGCCTTGTTTTCAGCTATAAGATCATCGATTAGGACACGCTTAACAGATCTAACAGGCATTCCACTATACTTGCCTGTGTTCTCTTTAAGCACACCTTTATGGAACTCTTTCTTGTAGATTTCCTTGGTAAGCTCCTCGAGTCTTTGGTCAAGCTGACTTGTCACCCCGACACTATCGACAGCCTCCACTGCCGGATGTTCCCCTAAGCCATCAGTTTTTATCAAGCTTATGGGTTTCAGTTCTTCAAGCATATTAGTAGAAACATTATATTTTTCGAGAAGTGCAGGATTGGATTTTAACTCCTTGATTGCAGCCCAATCGTATGGGGCATGGCTGGGGACGCTCATGACGATCCCTGAAGCGTTACTGGGATCCACGAAGAATGCTGGTAGAATAGGCACTTTATTGCCCAAGACGACATTTTTACATAGTTTACCTATAAGGGAACCACCTTTAAAGGACTCAAAAACTTCAACTTGCTTTCTCTGTGCTCTAAGTTTAGATACGGCATCTTCACTCACTATCCAAAATTCGTTATTACACTTAACTCGGACATAAGTTGCGTCGGGGTTAACCCAAATGTTGGTAACACCAAACACCGTTTCAGGCCTCAATGTCGCAGCCATCAGAAAAGCACCATTCAGCTCGAACTTCAGCAAAATGAACTCAACATAAGATACGCCCTCTCCCACAAGGCGGTCATGGTCACCCGTTGGGCTCTCACAGTTAGGACACCAAATGACGGGATGAGTCCCAAGGGAGACATATCCCAGTTCTCTCAGCCTAAGGTACTGCCACTCGATGAATCGATTATAGGGGGGATCTATCGTCGTGAACTGACGCCGCCAGTCGATGGAGAAACCAATTCGCGTAACATCTTCTATTGCCTCGCGGCGATAATACTCAACAATATAACGTGGATCCTTAAATTTCTCAACTTCACTCTCCGGTATACCGCCTTTTACCAAAATTTTAATCTGATCCTTATCGCCTTTGCGAATCCTTTCAGCTACCCCAACTATAGGCTCACCAGTAGCGTGAAAAGCGAATGGAAAAAGAACGTTAAAACCCTGCATCCTTTTAACGCGAGCATAAATGTCAGCCTTTAAACAAGTAAAGGCATGCCCTAAATGAAGGCGACCATTAAGATACGGGTAAGGAAAAGTTATAAGCAAACCTTTTTCCTTTTTCCCGGTTCTTTTATCCCTCGGTATTGGATCAGCTTCAAAGACTCTGCATTCAGCCCAGCGTCTTTGCCATTTTACCTCAATATGATTCCAGTCGACTTCCATTGCTAGCACCTCTTTTAGAGGTGGACTACTTAGAAAGTAAGTATTGGGTAAATAAGTATTTTCACTAACTAAAAGCTTCTTCGTCCCCCTTATCCTTATTTATGCTTCAATTGGGAAGCTGTTTTCTCTAATTTAACGGTTCTAATAGAGTTAGGAAAAGTTTTTTAATGATTCGTATTTGATGGTCTCACGAGGAAAGCCCCCCTCATGAGTTCTTGGGTGTTTAAAATGGGTAGGATAAAGCTTTCAGAAGAGGAAAAGGTTGTGGTCAAGAAAGTCATGGATGAATTAGGGATGAGCGGTGGAAGAGTCAAGATGCTTGTTGAGGCCATAGGCGTTAGGACAGGTTTTGACAAGAGGAAGATGCTAGTGGCTGTTAAGCGTGCACTAGTTGGGGGAGAGCCCGCTGTTAAGAAGAAATGAAGAAAGGAATGCTAATTGGAGGTGGTTAAAAAAAGATGGTTGAAAAAGAGAAAAAAGCAGAGGAGCCTGTCATTGGCGTCTACGTTTGCAAGTGCGGCGTTAACATCGGCGGCGTCATAGACACAGAAGCTGTGGCGGAGTACGCGAGTAAGCTGCCAAACGTTAAGGTGGCAAAGACGTATTCGTTCTTCTGTTCCGACCCTGGACAAAAGATGATAAAGGAAGATATTGAAACGCAGGGTATTAACAGAGTGGTCGTTGCAGCGTGTACACCCAAAATACACGAGCCAACATACAGGGCTTTACTGCAATCAGCAGGACTAAGCCCATATTTCCTTGAAATGGTGAATCTAAGAGAGCACTGCTCTTGGGTTCACATGACCGATCCACAAGCAGCAACTGAAAAGGCTAAGAAGCTTGTAGCTGCAGGTGTGGCGAGAGCTAGAGTGCTCGAAGATGTGCCCCAGAAGAGGTTACCTGTCAAACCTGCCGTCATGGTTATAGGTGGAGGTATTGCTGGAATAAGCGCCGCTCTGAGCGTTGCGAACCATGGAATAAAGGTTTACCTTGTAGAAAAGGAGGCGACTATTGGAGGACTGGCGGTTCGCTTAGACAGGACTTTTCCGACGGATGACTGCGCTATCTGAATACTGGCGCCGAAGATGGTTGAGGCTGCTAAGCACCCAAACATCGAGATACTTTCCTACACGGAAGTGCTAGACGTTAAAGGGATACCGGGATCCTACACCGTGAAACTTCTTAAGAAGCCAAGATACGTTGATGAGAAAAAGTGCACCGGGTGCGGTAGCTGTACAGAGGTGTGCCCTGTAGCCGTGCCCGACGAGTTCAACTACGGTTTGGGCTACAGGAAGGCGATCCACATACCATTCCCTCAAGCTGTACCCAAGGTAGCCTTAATATCTATGGACGATTGTATTCAGTGTAAGTCTTGCCAAAAGGAGTGCAGAGCGGGAGCGATAGACTACGAGCAGAAGCCAGAGGAAATAGAGTTGACCGTTGGGAGCATAATAGTTGCAACAGGATTCGAGATCTACGATATATCTAAATATGGCGATTACGGCTATGGGCGGTTCGAAAACGTCATAACTCAAATAGAGCTGGAGAGAATGCTAAGCCCCACCGGACCTACAGGAGGAAAAGTCGTCAGGATATCAGACGGGAAACACCCGAGACGCATAGCGATGATACAGTGTGTTGGGTCAAGGGACGTGAAGAGAAACCCCTACTGCTCAGAGGTTTGCTGCATGGTGGCCATCAAGAACGCCAAAATCATAAAACAGGAAAGCCCTGACACCGAGGTGATCATATTCTACATGGATATCAGAGGAATAGACGAGGGACATGAAGAGTACTACCTGGCGACACGCGAGTACGGAGTAGTGTTTGTGAGAGGAAGAGTGGCAGAGGTCATAGAGGATCCGGAAACTAAGAGCCTCAAGCTCCTCGTCGAGAACACGCTCACCGGAGAGTTGCTGGAAACAGAAGTAGACTTACTGGTGCTTTCAGCTGCCGTAGTACCATCTGAGGGAACAAAGAAAATAGCACAGATTCTGGGGCTGAATAGGATGCCAAGTGGCTTCCTAGCGCCACAACATGTTGCACTAAACCCGCAGGAAACGAAAAGTCCAGGGATATACATCTGCGGAGCAGCATTGGGACCGAAGAACATACCGTATGCTGTTTCAAGCGCCAGAGCTGCGGCAGCAGCGGCTACAGCATGGACGCTTTCAGGAGAAGTTGCGGTGGAAATGATGATTCCAGAAGTGAATAAAGAGCTTTGCGTTGGTTGCAGAAGATGCGAAAGAACGTGTCCCTTCGGAGCCATAAAGGTCGTGGACGGAAAAGCGGTAGTTAGTGAGGTGCAATGTAAGGGATGTGGTTCATGCGTCGCTTCATGCCCGGCTCATGCGTTAGACATGCGCTACTACAGAGACAAGCAAATTATAGAGGAGATAAAGGCAGCAATCAAGGTTCATTAAGTAAAGGTGGTCTTAGCCTATGAATGCGCTGGCAAAAGCTTTAGCCCAGCGTGGGAGGCTCTGGCTAGCGGCCAGATGACCTATTTATTCATCTTCCCTCTTTTTCGTCTGCCCGTAGATGCTTATTGAAGAGTAAATGTTTTATAATACTGTTTGAAACAGTCCACCGAGGTGCTGTTAGCATGCCCACGCCAAGCTTCAACATAATATCTTTCTGTTGCTGGAAGTGAGGCTATGGTGCAAGCGACTTAACAGGGGTTTCTAGGGTTCAGTATGATCCTTCAGTGATAGTAGTGAGAGTCAAATGCACCGGCAGAGTCGATGTCAAACATATTCTGGAGGCTATAAGGCAGGGCGCTGACGGCGTCATGGTCGTCGGATGTCACCCCGGTGAGTGCGACTTTGGAGATGGAAACATGAAGGCACGCCAACGTGTTGAGTTCGCAAAAAAGGTGCTCGACAAGGTTGGCCTGGGAGGAGATAGAGTCAACATGTATAATGTTTCGGCAGCTGAAATCGGAAGATTCAGGGACGCTATAATGGATATGATTGAAAAGCTAAAGAAAATTGGTCCAAACCCGTTAAGGGGGTAACGAGTAATCGATTGGTAGGAGGATGTTTGGGATGAGCCTCAGGCCGAAAGTGAGTGTGCTTGAGGTGACTGGCCCTCGTAAGCGGTGGGCCAATTCAAAATTAAATGATAAAGTATCGCTTGTTAAGAACGAGACGAGGAGATTTGGAGGTGTTACGACTTTAGCTTTGATCGCGGAGGGTGCCCGGCTTGAGTGAGCTTAGGAGAAGAGTTGATGCTATTACGGAGGCTGCGGACAGCTTTAGAGTGAGAGCGTTCTTCACAGGTGAAAAAGAAATATTAGAAGCAGGGAAGTTTTCTAAGGAAGAGTATGAAAGATACTTAGACTACTTGTTAGAGGATGAATTCAGGAGGCGACTTGTACTCGGAGTTATAAGAGAAGGAAATGGGCTAACAATAGATGAGATAGCTCATAGAGCAGAGTTTTCTAGACTTGAAGTGATTAGACACATTAATGCATTAAGATACGAGGAGCTGGCTGAGCGCAAGAGCGATGGGCTCGTAGTAGCCAAGAGGGAAGAACAACGGAAAGTGCCTTACGAAAAAATAAAATTCATTGTTGAAGGGGGATTATGCACTGGGTGTGGTGGATGTATTGCTGCTTGCCCGGTCTACGCGATAAACTTCATCAACGAGAAGCCTGTAATAGATGAAGACAAATGTATAGGTTGTGGCATCTGCAACGTTCACTGCCCCAGAACATTCTTTCCTATAAGTTTGATCAGGGAAAGCCTGAAGGGTAGCCCTGTTGATGTAGAAACGGAGGGTGTGTCATTCTATAGACAAGCTTTTACTGCACAAACAGCCAAGGAAAAAGTTAAACAGGTTTGCCAAGACGGAGGAATAGTGACGTCAATTTTAGCATATCTTTTCGATAGAGGAATGATAGACTGTGCCATAGGCGTCAGGAAGGCGGATGAAGAATGGAGGACGCAGGCAGCCTTAGTCACCAATGTTGATGAGCTACTTGGAATTGCAGGCACCAAGTATACAGTGACCCCATCCATTTCCTTACTTGAGGAAGTTAAGAGGAGAGGTTTTAGGAGAGTTGCTGTCGTTGGAGTTCCCTGCCAGATTCACACTGTTAGAAAAGCCGAGGTTTATTCCTCCGAGCTATTATCATTTCTTGGAGAGATTGTGGTTTTAATAGGAATTTTCTGCATGGAAAACTTCGGGCATACCGCTCTTAGAGAAATAGTTGAAGGACGCCTCGGCGTTAAGCTTGAAGATGTCGCCAAATTCAACATAGAAAAGGGAAAATTCTATGTTCACACCATGAGCGGAGAGGAAAGGTCAATACCAACTAAGGAGATAAGTGTATTGGCACGGCATGCATGCCACTATTGCCCTGACCTAACCAACGAGCTAGCAGATATATCTGTGGGATCTATAGGGTCTTCAAAGGGCTGGTCAACGGTACTGATAAGGACGAAACGAGGAGAAAAGATATTTGAGGAAGCAATGAAAGAAGGCTACTTGATTGCTAATTCGCTTCCAGACGCAGGCATGGAACTACTTCAAAAGCTGGCTAAGGGGAAGAGAAAGAGAAACCTTGAAGCGCTGAGCGAAAGAGCAAAGGAGGGTAAATACGCGACACTAATTGTTTAAATTACCGTTTTTCTTCTTTTTTAGTTTCATAACAATAAATGAGCCATAAAAAGGTGGAGAGGAGCTATAGTCGCTTGACTATAACGTTCCCCTCGTTATCCTCTAATGTAACTTGGTAATTCTCGGCTTGCTCTTCATAGTCGAATGATATTTCTCCGCTGGGAGGTAGCTCATTTACACCTTGAATGAATGGTTTAACTTCAAATAGTTCCTCTTTGATGGCGCTTACGCGCACCGTTACTCCTCTTAGGAGATTGCTTGATGCATTTTTGACAGTAATCGTCGTCTTTGATGCCCCCTTGTTCGCCGAAAT
>Ga0105158_1000578_pt1 | contig 15421 bp, 10 predicted proteins | sample LHCtaG_FD_81567 | JGI IMG/M metagenome (GOLD analysis project Ga0105158, IMG submission 81567) | Hot spring microbial communities from Little Hot Creek, USA to study Microbial Dark Matter (Phase II) - LHC4sed_matched | ecosystem: Environmental > Aquatic > Thermal springs > Hot (42-90C) >...
CTCCAACCTCCACCAAGGACTCCGCAACCCCGATCGTCATCTCGGTATCATCAGTATAGCGTCCGTCAAACTCAGGCGGCTCCTCCACTAAACGGGGAGCACAACCCTCGACAGGTCTCCCCAAAGCATCCCCAACACCCGTGCCAAGCATCGAACCCCTAAACTTAGAGCGAAGCAAAGACCTATCCAACCCAAACAACCCACCATTATTAAGAGCCAAAACACCTCACACACCCAACACGTAGACAAACACACGAAGCAGCACTTACACATCAAAGAAAAGACAAGACAACCTCCACCACCAGAACACCCCGCACGCCCCAATAAAAGCTTACGCCTTAAAGGATGAGCCAACAAAGAGACACCTAATCATCAAACCACACAAAAACAACTTAAACGAGAAAAACAGACCACCAAGAAACCCCGGAAACAAAAACAAAACCTTCACACCAAACTGGAAAGCTATCACCACACAACTACAAAATGCAAAAATAATCAGAAGACAAAATACACAAACAAAAACAACAAAAAATATATATGTATTTACATACATTAAATGGAAACAGCTGATGGAGGAGGAAGAATGAAGTGGGGTCTGCGCCTCTTCAGCATCCTCGTGCTGGTTTTGCTAGCATGCACAGTGATCTCAACATCACAGGCCGCAGCCATAAGTAGCGGCTACACGGGTGACGGAAACCGCCTTAACCTAAGCCTCCTTCGGGTAGGAGATATAATAGCAGTATCAGGAGTAGTCATGGGCGGGCTAGCAGACGTCATCATCCCAGGACACTTCACACACGTTGCAATGTACATTGGAAACGGACAGATGATCGAGGCATGGAAGGATGGGGTGCGCATCATAAGCGTAACCGAAGTCCTCAAGGCAACCGATGCGGCTATCGTGAGGGTCAGCACCTCAGACAGCATCAGGCAGGCAGCAGTCAACTGGGCCAAGACCAAAGTCGGCTACCCATACGACTACATCTGGCTAACGTATGTGGGCGGCAAGCAGGTCTACGGGAGCAGCTACTACTGCAGCGAGCTCGTCTGGGCAGCGTACCTGGCTGTTGGCGGGCCCGACATAGATCAGAACCCCGGCTGGAGCTGGAAGTATGGCAACAACGTTGCTCCTCAGGAGATCGTCGATGACGGCGACACCTATATAGTGGCATACTCGTCCTAAACCCCTTCCCCCTTTTTCCTCTTTCCCTTTGGTGAACTAGGCTGCGGTGGACAGCGCTTAAATAGCAGGCTTTGACGAGTGTTTGAAGTGTGAGAAGAACTTATACTATACTTTTTTCCCAGACGTAGTCTTCTGTGAGCGTAGTCTCTTTTCCCTCTAAGATTTTTCTGAGCGAACTCGTTGCCCCGCTTTTTGAGAGTGGCTCGTTGTTCGAGCCGCACTGCCATGAGTGAGTGCATCTGGGGCAGCCGCTTTCGCTCTCACAGTTGCATTTTTCAAGTATGGTTAGAGCCCTCCTGAAGGCTTCCTCGAGGCGCCTGTAGAGGAGGAGGGCGACGCCGTTGCCTCCGGGGCAAGCGTCGTACGCAAATATTACTCCTGATGTCCCCATGGAGACGCCGCCTATTTCACCGCTTCCCCCGCCTGTAAGCATGTTACTACTTTCCAGCACAACATGTTCCACCGCGTGGAAGCTTCCAGCTAGGAACTCGTCAGCGTCCCTTTTCGCCATTTTTCCCTCTATGTCGGGTTGCGGCGCCTCAAAAACAAGGCCTAAGGTGTCAAAGGAGTACTCTACGGGCTCAGCCAGAGGCTCTATTCCAACAGTCTCGTCGCTTAGTATTTCTTTCACCATATACTGCTCGACTACTTGGGTAACGTTGAGCCTGCAATACATGGTCTCTACGCCGAACACGTTCCTTTTCTCGATGACTTCTAATATCTTGGGCTGCGAGTAGAAGAGGGCTTGCGTCCTGTATGGGTAATCATCGGGGAGTTGCTCCACCTCCGCGAGCCCGACTCCACCCTTAAACGTGAACGACTTCGACAGGTAGTTTCGCCCCCCATGCATGTAGATGGCGTTCGGGAACAGTTCCCTTGCAGCGATGGGCATCTCCCTCTCCCCTATCCTCCTCTTTCCCTCATAGATCTCAACAACCTCTCCGATCCCCCTTATGTTGTACCTCGCAGTTCTCTTACGAGCTTCGCGGGTAGCGTAAAGCACGCCGTCGCGCTCGACGAGCATCCCCTCCCTCTTCAGCTTTTCTATCACAGGCTGGAACTCTCGGAACTCTCCGGGCTTCAGCGGCCGGTCCATGGCTGCAAAAAGTATCTGGTATTCTGCCACCACGGGGTTCCCGGGCTCCACGTAGGCCGGGTCAACGTCTGAGAAGTAAGTTTCCGGGTGGCTCTTGTAGTACGTGCTCATGGGATCCTCGTCCCTCAGCGCAATTACACACAGGCTTTCCTGTCCCTTTCTGCCTGCACGTCCAACTCTTTGAAGAAAGCGAGTGTACCCGGTAATCATGGAGATGACGGCATCCAGGTCGCCTATGTCTATGCCGAGCTCAAGGGTCGGCGTGGCGACAATGCACTTTGCTTCTCCCAGCTTGAACTTTCTCTCCACCTCCCGCCGGTACTCCTCCGGCAGCCCGCTTCTATGTATCAACACGTCGAGGCCCTTACGTCTCGCTATTCTAAGAATTGTTTCAGCGTCTTTGTGCGTGTTGGCGAAGACCAGGGTCTTCAGTCCAGCTCCAACACACCTAGCCAAGACGTCGACCATCATCGTTCTGAACGACCGGCCAGTTGGGTAGAGCATTAGGATGTGCATTCGTCCCCTCTTGCCCTCGGTGCATTTGACCACGTCCACTTCTCCGCCAACGAGGCGAGCCCAGAAGTCTTCAGGGTTGCTGATTGTGGCCGACGCCCCGATGATCTGGAAGTCGCCGAAGAGCCTCCTCATCCTGTGAAGTATGAAGTGAATGTTTGCTCCGAACGCTCCAACATACTGGTGTGCCTCGTCCAGAACCACGAACCTCGTGGATGATATGAGGCGGGCAAAAGCGTCCCTCCTTTTAAGATGATAGTCTATCATGTCGAAGTTCGTTATTAAGACGTCTGGGGGGTTCTTATAGATCCTTTTTCTTTCGTTTTGTGCGGTGTCACCATCGAGGACGGCGACAGTCACTCCGGCATAGCCTCCGATGGCTTGGAGCTTTGAAAGCTGATCTCTGTTAAGCGCCTTAGTCGGGTATATGAAGAGGGCCGAAACCCCCTGACCGTGCACCTTTAGCCCGCCGAACCTTGCCCGGGACTGGAGTATCATGTGAAAAACCGGGAGGGCAAACGCCTCCGTCTTCCCAGTCGCGGTAGGAGCCACTATGAGCACATTCTTGCCCTCAAGGATCTTCCTGATCGCCTCCTCTTGAAACTTGTACAGTCTTTTTATCCCCGTTCTCCTAAGCGCCTGGACAAGTGGAGGGGCAAGCCCACTCTCTTCAACCTCAACACCCCTAAATGGATCAGACGCCTTCCAGAGGTCGTACTTCACAACGTAGTCGTGCCCCAAGAGAAGCTCCCTTACCACCGGGGGGACGTCGTCGAGGCTCAGCCCAACTATCCTCAGCTCGTTCTCTAGAACCCAAGCAGGCTTAACGAGTCCAAGCCCTTCAAGCCTCTCCTTAACAAGCTCCTCAACCACTCCTTCCTCGAATGCCTCTTGAAGCTCTATGAAGGCTTTAACCCTGCTGTCAGCATCACGCGACGTTGCGAAACGCAGCTCGCAAGACGCACATGAAATCAAGTAGCCCCCGTCATCCAGCTCGTTAAATCGCAGGTCGCCGCCACACCTAGGACAAGTGTACAAGGCACTCCACCAAAATCAAGAAAAACAAGTCAAAACTAAAAAATCCTTCCAGAGAAGTAGATAAAAAACAACTTCCTTTTAGACATCTTTTAACCGGGTACTTTCTCCCCCCGTCCCTGAAGCCTTTAAAGTGTTCCAGTAACAGCCTTGTCGCTTTCGAGGATTTTCACCCCTTCATGCACCTCGTAATCTCCTCTGCGGCTAGTGCCCCAACACCCTAGAACTCTCTTACAACGTTACCCGCCCTCTCCAAGCTGTTCTTAAGCTGCCCATCAGGTTTTTGATCGTTCTAGTTTGGGCTCCTCTAAATCCATCCAAAATACTAGAACCTTATCCGGCTTCTACAGAGCTATCTGGGAGCTCGCTCCGCCTATACTCGAAACCCCGAAAACCCTCTTTAAAGAACTCTGTTGAAAGTGAAGGCTGCTTTAAGCCTCATTGTTGCAGCAGCATGAACGCTCATCGATGACAGCGCTCTTCTACACAGCGCTCTCCTACTAATGCTGAAAGCACTGAAACGATGGAAAAAGTTAAAGTAGGGCCACAGGGGGTCACCAGTTAACAGTATACTTTTCTTCTTCACGGTTCTTATTCTTCACTTATGCTTCAGAATGTTTGAGAGCCGATTAACTTAGCCTCCTTATGCACGTCCCGAACAACAGGTTCTCCACGGCGGGCATCGTTCCTCGTAGCCTCCTCCAAGACATGCACGCACTCAACGTCTGGCATTTCACTCCGTCATGACTGCAAGGATCCATAATCTTAGCTACCTATTCCGGTAATATCTAACAATAGAGGTACATGGATCATCGGATCATAAATGACCCGGGCATCGGTAAACGTAAGCCTTCCCTCCGATTTCTCCTTCTAACAGCTCTGACATCGCGTTAAACTAGTTCCTCGTTTTGAAGGGATTTTTTTTACCAGAAATTATAAACTTAATGGAATACAAATTCTAAATAGAAACTTGGGAGGTTGTGTGGTGCGCAAAACAGGAAGAAAGATCGCATCCATGTTTTTCGCATCGCTTCTAGTGTTCACCCTGACGGCCACTACATTGGATTCCTCCGCAGCCGCTAGTTCTCAGTTACTCGTCAACCCGGGTAGCGTCGTCTTCGTTCAGGCCGCCGGAAACAAGGCATCAACATCTAACACTCCACTGTGCTTTGACTTGATAGGCGTATTATCCGCCGCCATTGGTGCAGTCGTCAACGCAATAATTAGCGGAGTTTTAGGCGCGATGGGCAACGTGATCGGTGCCCTAGTGGCAGGGATCGCCAGCATGTTCGCCGGGTTAATCGCCGGCATAGTCTCCGCTTTACTCGGCGTCGTCACCACAGTGGTCGCCGCAATAATCGGAGCCATAGTTGGCGGTCTATTTGGGGAGAAGCCTCCCAGCCAGCAACCCGAAGAAAACGTGACGACATACCTATCTCTCTAAAATGGCCGGAATCACTTGAAGATACCGGTAATCAGGTTGGCTGATGGCTTCAAGGACATTCTATGCTTCTTCGATTTTTTATGTGCCTGCCGATGGCTGCGAAATAATCTGTCTCCTTTTTTATATTATGCGGACTGCCTTTATAACTTCGTCACCTGCCAGCCTGTCCTCGTTTTATCCCGGCTTCTAAAAAATGGCAGGATCGCTTCCACGGCTTAAAAGAAATCGCTATCTCTACGAATTCGAATGACTGGAAACTTCTTCATGTTCCCGGCTCATATAACGTCCACTTTTCCCTCTGACGGTGCATTAGCTATGCGTCGAATAATTCTCCGATACTGAGTCCGCCTCTCCCCGCTTCGAGCGATGCGCCCCTTGTATTCCTCAATTCGTCGATGCAGTTATCTTATTTTTCAACTCGAGGTAAATGCAGACCTCGGCTGTGTGTTTTGGAAAGAGTTCTGCACTTTTTACTTGTCACAGCGGTGTAGAACTCGGCTATGTTTAAATGTTGATATGCATCCTTCGTGAGCCCTAAAACCGCAGCCTTAACTATTGCTGTGGCCCTGTTGAGCACTTCATCGTTGGCGCAGCAAAGGGATCATCGTCGGGGGGAACATGCCTCCTTCGGCGCTCAGCCTCGACGCCTTTACCATATGAATAATCCTCATAGATCGCCTTCTCCTGTGCAGAAGTGCTGACCTTTAAAGGCTTATCTAGAACTTCTAGGAGTCTTTATCCGCGTTTTTTCCTTAAGTTTCGCCTCGAAACTCTCGTCGTTCGTTGATCTTATCTCGAATTCATCTCAATCCGGGGCTTCTCTTACCCTTCATTTATTTTTCCCGAGATGACACATGATGACCAACATAGGCGAAGGGCAAATTAAAAGGGAAAAATGACCACTGAGTGAAGCAACGCGCTTCAACGTGAAGCATCTTAGAAACCCTTATAGGCTATGTCCATAAGCGTTTCAGTATGAGCGTGCGTTACGCTGACCAGGTTTATTCTAAGGATGAGCTCCTCTCGCTCCTTCATCCTAAGGTTGCTAGGTGGTATTCTCGCTTTGAGCCCACGCCGCCCCAGTCCATGGCCATTCCTTTAATTCACCGCGGCGAGAACGTTCTCATTACTAGTCCTACTGGGACGGGTAAGACTCTTGCAGCCTTCCTCACTATAATGAGCGAGCTCGCCTTCATGGAGTGGAACGGGGTTCTCGAGGATAAGGTTTACGCTGTTTACGTTAGCCCTTTGAGGGCGCTCAACAACGACGTCAGGCGCAACCTCCTCCTCCCCCTTGAGGAGATGGGGCTTGACTTCGTGAGGGTCTCGGTGAGGACGGGGGACACCCCTTCGAACGAGAAGCAGAAAATGCTCAAGAAGCCCCCTCACATATTGATAACGACCCCTGAAACCCTAGCCATAGTGCTTAACGCGACGAGGTTTAGGAGCAAGTTAGAGCCGCGCTGGGTCGTAGTTGACGAGATACACGCCCTCTTCGAGAGCAAGAGGGGTGCCCACCTCTCGCTCAGCCTTGAGAGGTTAAACAGTCAAGCGTCATTCCAGAGGGTGGGGCTTTCAGCTACCGTATGGCCGCTCGACGAAGTCGCCCGCTTCCTGGTTGGTGAGGGCAGGAGCTGCGTGGTCGTCAACGCCTCCTACGCTAAGGAGAAGGACATAAGGGTTGAAACTCCAGTTTCAGACCTCGTTCACGTTGAGGCTGATAGGCTGAACAAGGAGATGTATAGGAGGCTTAGCGAGATAATCGACGAGCACAGGACGACGCTCGTCTTCACCAACACGCGCTCCGGAGCCGAGAAGGTGGCTTTCCACCTCCAAGACAGCGTTGATGTAGACGATATAGGAACTCACCACGGCAGTCTCTCGAGGGATGTCAGGCTGGACGTCGAGGAGAAGCTGAAGAACGGCGAACTCAAGGTGGTTGTAAGCTCGACGAGCCTCGAGCTGGGAATAGACATAGGATACATAGACTGCGTGGTTCAGATAGGGTCTCCGAAGAGCATAACGAGGTGTCTTCAGAGGATAGGGAGGGCGGGGCACAGGATAAGGGACGTTTCGAAGGGTGTGCTTCTCTGTATGAGTCACGACGACCTCTTGGAGTGCGCCGTCATGGTTAAGTGTGCCTACAACGGCATCTTAGACAGGACTTCCCATCCTCAGAACGCCCTTGACGTCCTCGCTCAGCACCTCGTCGGTATGGCTCTGGAGCAGAAATGGGATGCTGAAGAAGCGTTCAAACTCTTGAAGAGATCCTACAGCTTCAGGAGCCTCTCCTGGGAGGACTTTGAGAGCGTTCTTAAGTACCTGTCAGGCGGATACGGACTTGAGCCATACAAGGTTTACGGCAAAATCTGGTATGACGAGCACGACAAGGTTTTCGGCAGGCGGGGGAAATATGCGAGGGTAATCTACATGCTCAACCTTGGAACCATACCGGACGAGGTGGCGATAAAGGTTTACGCGCTCCCCGGCAAGAGGTATGTGGGAAACATAGAGGAGGAGTTTCTCGAGAGGCTTGAGCCCGGTGACATATTCGTCCTCGGAGGCAGAGTCTACGAGTTCGTTAAGGCAAGCGGGCTGAACGCATACGTTAAAGATGCCAAGGGGAAGAAGCCCACCATACCTTCTTGGTTCAGCGAAATGCTTCCGCTGAGCTTTGACTTGGCATGCGAGATTAGACGCTTCATAGAGAAAGTCTTCAGGGGGGAGATAAACGAGGAGGAACTGAAAAAAGAGTACAGGCTCAACGAATGGGCTGCCAGGGAGATCCTAAACTTCCTGCGGCTTGAAAAAGAGTTCCTCGGGCGGCTTGGAGTAGAAGTTAACGGGAGAAGCCTGCTCGTGGAGGAGTTCGAGGATGAGGATGGAAGGCAGAACCTTATGTTCACGTTTCTTTTCGGCAGGAGAGTAAACGATGCCCTATCAAGAGCCTACGCGTGGGTTGCAAGCAGAGAGGCAGGGGTCAACGTTGGCTTAACAGTAACCGACCACGGCTTCATGCTCACCATCCCCCGCAGGAGAAAAGTCGACGTCCACCTCATCTTAAGCAAGGTTTCCTCGTTCAACCTTAGAGAAATACTTTCGAAGGCCATCAGGAACACTGAAATGTTCAGGAGGCGGTTCCGGCATGTTGCCGCTAGGAGCTTCATGGTTCTTAGAAACTACAAGGGACACGAGATAGGAGCTAGAAGACAGATGAGGAATGCGGAATCCCTCATGAAAGCCGTCTCAGAGATCGACGACTTTCCAGTGGTGAAGGAGACTGAGAGAGAAATAATGGAAGACGTTATGGACGTCAAGAACGCCGTCGAAGTGCTGAAGTCAATAGAAAAAGGAGAACTGGAGATAATCCACGTTAAAACCCCAGTCCCCAGCCCGCTAGCCCATGGAGTATACCTTTCAGGACTCTCAGACGTGGTCCTCATGGAGGACAGGCTCAAATTGCTGGAATACCTCTACCAGAGGGTGGTGGAGTCCTCTTGTGGGGGAAACCCCTAGAAAACTTGGGCTTCCTGATAGAAGACGTGGGCGTGCTCGCCATAGCAGACCTACACCTCGGCTACGAGGAAGTGCTGAGAGAGGAGGGTTTGTTCGTCTCCAGCCAGTACCCGAAAATAAAGGAAATGATCCTCGAGATGGTGAGCGACCACTCGCCAGAAATCCTCGTCGTCAACGGGGACTTCAAGCACGAGTTCGGCGAGGCAAGCCTCCAAGAATGGGTTGAAGTAAGGGACCTCATCGAGTCCCTCCTAAAGGAGGAGGTGAAGCTGGTGTTCGTCAGAGGCAACCACGACAACTTCATAGTCACACTGATGAAGAAGTACGGCCTCCCCCTAGAGCTGGAAGTGAAGATAGGAAACTGCCTCTTCCTCCACGGGCACCGCCTACCATCGCAAACCGCCGAAAAAATAATCATAGGACACGAGCACCCATCAATATTGCTAAGAGACGAGTTCGGGACTAAGTTCAAGTACAAAGCCTTCCTCATAGGGAAATACGCGGGAAAGGAGCTCGTGGTTCTCCCATCAATGCACCCCCTAGCAACCGGCACGGTGATAAACAGGGAGAAAAGCTACATGTCCCCCCTACTAAAGCTAACCGGCATAGAGGAGTTCACACCATACCTCGCAGAACCAGGAGTCGCCGTGAAAAAGTTCCCAAAAATAAAGGAACTTTTCAACATCTAACACGACCACGAAGACCGAAACATGAAAACGCCGCACCAACAAAAGGCAGCCGAAAAGTTGCTGCAAGGAGCTTACAATAATCGTAAAAAGAGATGTTGAGCCAAAGGCAAAGAATTTGGCATTTTTTGACGCGAACCTGACGAACGTGACTGCAATGACGGATAAGAAAGGGTGGAACGACGCAATTCAAGGGAACTCACCATGTTCACAGAGCTTACAAGGCAAAAAGGCAGATCCAGAAGCTTTCGAAGCTCAGGCTGAAAACAGCCAAAAGATTTATGGAAAAAGTATTCCCACACGAGAAAAGAACAGAAGGGTTTTTCGTGCAGAAGCTGATTAACTGAGATAGCGAGAAAGCTTAAGGAAAGTAGCTGCGGAGCGATAATGGAAAATCTTAACGGGATGAAGAACAGGATTCTGAAAAGGTCTAAGGAACTGAAGAGGGGTTTCGAAGTGGAATGCAAAGGCCTTTCGGTTCGTGCCAGAATATGCAAGCTTCTATGGATGGATTGCCTTGAAGTACGTCGACGCAGAATGCTCTTCGAGGACATGCCCTCTGTGCTCAGGCTACTGGTAGGCCTTTGAGGCAGGCTAATGAAGTGCAGGAAGTGCAGTCTGATGATGGAAAGAAACATGCTGCGGTATTGAACCTTCGGGTGCGGGGAGCAGATTCCCCAAAGAGCCCCCGACGAAATAATTGAGAAGGGAGGGTTAAGTAGAAGTGCAATAAGTTGCAGCCTATCTCCACTTAAACTCAGAACCCTAAAAACAGCTCACGTAAGCCAGCACACTAAATTACCTAATTTTGTCTATGAAAAATTTTTAAGTTAAAACACGTATTAGATTCTTTGCTGATTGTTTCTTCGGTGGCTGACTGAATGGCTTCGATCGAAACTTTTGACTTGACCAAGAGGTTTTCGAGCCTCGTCGCCGTCGACAGGCTTAACATTAGTGTTCCTGAGAAGTGCGTTTTCGGCTTTCTGGGGCCTAACGGGGCTGGAAAGACCACCACCGTCAAAATGCTGGTCGGCCTCACCCCTCCCAGCGAGGGGACGGCTAGGGTCATGGGGTGGGACATCAGACAAGAAATGGAGCAAGTTAGGAACGTCGTCGGCTTTATGCCCGAATACTCCCCGAAACCCAAGGAAAAAGCCCTCAGCTACCTAGTTACGCTAGCGGGCTTCAACAGCAAAAGGGACAAGCCTAGCCTCAAGAAGCAGGCCGAGGAGCTGCTGGAACTGGTAGGACTGTGGGAGGTCAGGAACAAGAAGGTTTCGAAGTTCAGCATGGGCATGTTCAGAAAGTGGCTTCTGGCAAACGCCCTCATGGGAGACCCTGAAGTTGTCCTGCTCGACGAGCCAACCGCAAACTTAGACCCGGTTGCCAGAACAGAAGTAATACAACTGATCAAGGAGATAGGCAGGGAGCGCACGGTCTTCCTCAACAGCCACGTCCTCCCCGAAGTCGAGAAAGCCGCAAGCCACGTGGCAGTAATCAACAAAGGACGCCTAGTAGTTCAGGCAGAGATCGCCGAACTAAGAAAATTTGTTGAAAAAGAAAGCCACTCCTACCTCATTAGAAGCAGCGCAAACGAGGAGCTAGCCAACTTCCTCCGAAACGCGGGAGTTGAAGCAAAAATAGTCGAAGCCGGAGTTGAAGCGCTAGTAAGAGACCCAAAAGAGCTCTGGAGCCGCCTCGTAGAAGCATACCACGAAAAAGAAGTGCAAATCTATGAATTCAAAGAAACCGGAGCAGAACTAGAAGATCTATTCCTAAAATTAATAGGTGAAGAAAATGACGCGGAAAATAAAACTGAAAGCAATTACTGAATACGAGCTCAAAAGGTTCATCAAAGCCCTCCCATCAAACCTCCTAATCCTGACAATCATCACCCCACTCTTCCTCAAAGGCCTCGTATCCATTGCACTCTTCTACTTTGAAAATAAACTTCAAAACTTAATCTACTTGTACTATTATCGTCTTAGTTCTAGTTATTATTATGGTTTTTACGATGTTCTTGGTGTTATTTCTAGTTTTTTTAGTTTTGTCCCGGAGCCGTTGAGAAGCTACTTTGTATTCGCCTTTATATTCTCTGGAGAAATAGTGCAACTTTCATCTGCTATCCACTACTCGGTACCGTTACTAATTACTTGCTTGAGCACCTTTTTAATGATACGCACCAGTCGGGTCATGGTCACTGATGATTTTTACCTTTTAGTGAGACTTGACAGAAGAATGCTTCTTGTATTCCGAAGCGTAATAAGCGCCCTTCTCTGTTCTCTCCTAGTAGTCCTCGTGGTCTATGTCACCAAAATGGCGGTCGTAAACTTTTGTTTTTCATGGCTTGTCCCCCCACATCTCGCCCCAATCATATGGTTATTTAGTCCAATAATTAACTGGCTAACACCCAGCGCCTCACTCATATTGCCCATCTTTCTTTTCCTGCTTTTCATTCAAAGCATAGTAGCCACGATCAACCTATACTTCTCCAGAATAACGTACATAGTTCCCTTAATAAACCTCTTTACTTTCTTCATATTAATTCCCGCTCTCTATACGGTGACACAATTTTATCCCGGCGTGGCATCCTTCGCCTCTCTATTGTTTTCACCAAACTTATCAATACAATCATTAAGCCCTATGTTAGCCTCTATTTTTAACGCTAAATCGGCTTTTTCGTTGCTTCTCTATTTTCCATTGAGTTACTTGTCTTTGTTGATCCACATCGTGACTGTTGCGATGGGCGGCATCTGGAACCCACTTATCTTTGAGCCATCCACAATTCTTGGTGAAACCGTAATTTGTTTCTCATCTTTCTTTTCCTTCATCTTTGTTGGGCCATCTTATATTCTTGAGGCTGTTCCTTCTCTACATCAGATGTTGTTCTCGGTGCTGATAGTTGGGCTTGCGGAAAAACTGGTCTACAACCCGTTGATGGTGGCATCGTTTTTTGCGCTTCCAACGGTTATCCTGTTGTGTCTTGCGGCGGTGATTTTCGGGAGGAAGACGATATAAGGTGAATGGTGGAGAAGTGATTCTCTGTAGGGCCTGTCCCGTGTTTCAAGAGATGGTTCTGTAGGGCTGCTGTTCCTTTTTGTATGCGTGCTTCCTGTGGTGGTTTTTCGTTTGGTGTTCAGCGGGTGGGTCGTGTGTTTTCCGGGCTGCTTGGTTTTGCTGGGGCCGTGCAGGCTCCTGTGGCTCCATTAGCATTATGCTTTTCAAGGGCGGCTCCCCTATGGCCCTAGGGGGAAGGACATTATTAGCTTCACCCTCCTTCAGGGTGAACCCATCCATCCTCACCGCCCCTTTGAAGAGCTTTAAAATAAAGTTTGGCGCATCAAGGCTGTCTGCACTCTTTCAACACGCGTTTTGAACAAACATGTAATATGTAATGCTTCCTTCTGGCTCATCCATGGTTGAAGCGCCTTCCGCTGGGTTTTTGGTTTTAGGGTCTGGTTTCAACTTGTAGCCTGAGGTTTAGCATAACCTTCGCGCCACTGAGGCGTTTTTGTTGTGTTATCCTGAGCCGTTTGGCGCCACTTTGAAATCCGCCGCTTTTTCTGCCTCCAAAGTTCCGCTTTCGGTTCTGGAAAAGCCCCGCACGCCACCATGATCCCCTTCCTTCTTAATCCGGGACATGCGCTTGATTTCGCCCTTCAGCATCCTCGTCCCGCAACTTCTCTCCTGGCAACTTCTTTTTGTCCTAACGCTGAAAAAATAGGAATCCCTCCGAGGGTTCCTTTGATCCTTTGAGAGTTTAATGTTCATCCATGATGTTTATTATCCGTTATTTTGAAATAGTTGGCTGTGATCAGCGTGTTTTAAATACTGTTCTTTCGTTGGTTCGTGGTGGTTAGTTTGGTTTCTGTTTTTGTTTTTGGTTTTCTTCCTGAGGCTTCTGGGAAGACTACTGTATGCTTGGCTGTTGCTAGGGGTTTGCGTCTTAGGGGGTGGCGCGTGGGGGTTTTTAAGCCTAGGTCGGGGCACAGCTACTGGTACCATCACGACATTTATGCTGTGTGTCGTGAGGAGGGACGCCTCTACTCGTGGGATGTGCTTCGCCTCTCCAAGGCATGCGGCTTCACGTCGTTGCCGCTTGAAGTCCTTAACCCCGTTGATGCCCTCTTCAGCCCTCCCGACAGGCTGGTTTTAAGCCCGCAATTCGTCGAACTACACTTCGCAAACCAGTTTTTCGAGCTTGTCGCTGAAAGGTACACGGTCATGGAGGACAAGCCTAAAACAACTCTTTGCCTTAACGGGGTAAACCTCGGGTCGGACAACCTTCTCTTCAAGGACTGGGATTACGTCGAAGAGCTTAAGAGGAATGCTAGCAAGGTGCTCGTTGTTGAGAGCTTGGAGGAGTGGAACGAAGTCCACTTGCGGCATGCTCCGGTAGCCATAAGGAGTTGTTACCGCACCGTCTGCAGTGAGAGCGACGTCGTTGTCGTTGAGTGCTTTAACGACGCCGTCTGCCCCGATCCCGAGCTGAGCATCGAGTTGGCTGTCGGCGTCGCGTCAGGAGTCGCCTTCATTTATGACGGCGACCGCCTCAGAAGGTCGATCGAGGTTGCCTCATCCATAAAGGATCCGAGAAGCCTCAAGGCGAGAGACATAGTAGAGTTCTTGAGGCCTGAGGGCGCCGCCAGGATTCCAGCCGTCACCTCGCGAGACGTTGCGGACAGCGATAGGCTTGCCTCAAAACTAGACGGACTTGTCAGCATGGTCGAGAAAAAGGTCAGGCAACTGGAAGCGAAGCGATGAGAACTAGAAGCTCAACTTGACAGCATCATACTTGCACTGGACTTTGCACGCGTAACACTCCATGCAAGCGTCATCGTTAACCACTATGGCCTTACGGCTCTTTTCGTCTACGGCGAAACAGCCTACCGGGCAAACGGTCAAGCAGACACCGCACTTCTTAACGCCCACGCAGCGTCCAGCGTCGACTCTAACCCTGACGTACAGAAGCAACACCTCCAGACACACCAGCCAACATCTAAACTTAAAAACCTGATGTCTTGGAGCCGAAGCCTTCCCAGCCCCAGCTCAGCTCCTTCTTGGAGGCATCTCCAACCTTTAAGAAGACCTAAAAACAGGATAGCTTTTCACTTAAATGTGGCATTTAAAACGTGCACAGAAGCCGCCCCTATTGATTCCGGCTTTATATTTTTCTCAGGTTGTATGTTGTTACTCCTACCTTTTTGGTGATCGTTTATGCAGCTGTCGCCCGTTATCATTGGTAGCTCGTATTGTCTGGCTGTAGCAACGTGGAAGGCGCCGAAGTAGTGGAGCTCTCTTAGGCCTCCATGCCGCGCTTAGAGCGTCAACGCGTCTATCGCTATTTGTGGTGTTACTGGAAGTGGCATGTGGGGATGATGCTATTGCGACTAAAACTTGGATTACGTCGCCAAGCTCCACCTCCTTGGAGCGTAGGGCTGAGGTCACATCGTCGTAAAGCATCGACGACACGAACGCTTCTAACGTCCCGTTCGTCGTGAGCCTCACAACTTTTCCGCGTTGTCTGCGAGCTCGCCGCCCCTCAAATATGCCATGAAAACGTCGGCGTCCAGCAGAAATTTACCCCTCAACTTTTTTGAAGGCAAACAGTCCCCTCGCTTCCTCGAGCTCCTCGATGCTTCAAGGGATCTTGATTGTTCCCTTGATCTTCAATGGGTCTGGGAGAGGGATCAGCTGATGGAGCCCTTCCTCAAGGATCACGAGAAACATCGCAGCTTCTAACCTGGACCTCACCTCGGCTGGAAGCGTCAGCCTCCCCTTCGCGTCCAGCTTCGACGCTCATAGCCCCACTAAGATGGTATTTTCCCACATACACCTAAATTACCCTCAAAAAGCAAAAATTAGTGGGAGACCCCTTTAAGAGGACAAGCCACCGAACCATGTTCCGCAACAGCACAAAACTAAGTCATAAACTAGCTTGGAAAATA
>Ga0105158_1000580_pt1 | contig 15408 bp, 12 predicted proteins | sample LHCtaG_FD_81567 | JGI IMG/M metagenome (GOLD analysis project Ga0105158, IMG submission 81567) | Hot spring microbial communities from Little Hot Creek, USA to study Microbial Dark Matter (Phase II) - LHC4sed_matched | ecosystem: Environmental > Aquatic > Thermal springs > Hot (42-90C) >...
AAAACTGATAAAAAAATTTAAACCATCAGATTACAAAGTTACACTTGGTTCTATATTAGAACATAACATCAGACAATTTTATATAAAGAAAAATTTTGAATTTTTAATAAGTAAGATAAGAGAGATGTTATGAAATACCATCGCGAAAATTATGATATAGACAAAATCTGTCCTTTATGGGCTGATTATCAAGTAGTGCAGTTAATAAAGCCGGGTTCAACTATTTTAGAAATTGGTTGTGCAACAGGATACATTGGAAAATTTTTAAAAGAAAAAAGGAACTGTAAAATGTATGCTGTAGAAATTGATGAAGAAGCAGCGAAACTTGCAAAACCACATTATGAAAAAATTGTTATTGGTGATGTAGAAGATGAAAAAATTTTAAATCAGTTGCCAACAAAATTTTTTGATTATATTTTATGTATGAATGTTTTAGAACATTTGAAATGGCCACAAAATGTCTTAGTGAACTTAAAAAAATTTCTTAAACCAGACGGGTACCTGATTGCCTGTATTCCTAATGTTGCCCATTGGAGTATTCGTCTCAAACTTTTATTTGGCAATTTTGATTATGAAAAAGGTTTATTTGGAACAGACCATGGGAAAGGAATTATGGATGAAACACATTTAAGATTTTTTACTTTAAAGACAATGAAAAAACTTTTTTTAGATACTGGATATAAAATTGAATATTGTTCTTTTGACCCGGACAAAGGAATACCAAAATTCCATGGACTAATTTCGCGATTACCATATGGTTGGAAACTTTTGAAAAAATTTTATTCGTTATATCCGGCATTGTTTGGTTTTCAATTTATCTTTAAGGTAAGATCAGTATGTTAGACCTATCAATTATTATAGTTACATATAACTCAAGAGAACTGCTCAAGAAATCTTTGGAATCAATTTATAAACATATAAGTGGAATTTCTTTTGAAGTTATTGTTGTGGACAATGCATCAACTGATAACACTGTAGAAATGATAAAAACATGCTTTCCTAAAGTTAAGCTGATTACAAGTGATAAAAATCTTGGTCTTTTTGCAGGTAGAAATCTTGCTTTTAAAGAAGCAAAAGGTAAATATATTATTAACAGTGCTCCAGATATCATTCTTGTTGAAAATATTAAAAAGATGATTGATTTTATGGAAAATAATCCTGAGATAGGTGTTATGGGACCACAACTTTTGAATCCCGATGGTACGATTCAGGAAAGTGGAGCAAGATTTATGGATCTATTGGATGGAATATGGAACGTTCTTATGCTGAATGCTTTTGGTCTCAATAATCCTGTAAGATTGCGGCATCATTACTATCCTTGGAACAGGACAACATCAAAAGAAGTAGATGTTGTCTCGGGTTCCTTCTACATTTTTCGTAGGGAATTACTTGAAAAGATAGGTTATTGTGACGAAAATTTTTTTGTTTATTGTGATGAAGAAGACTGGTGCAAAAGAGTAAAAAAAATCGGATATAAAGTCATTTACTTGCCGGAACCAAAAGTGATTCATTATCATGGTAAAGGTGGTACTCATGCCTTAGGAAGAAATAAAGCAGATAAAATTTATTTTAACGACCTTCTTTATTATTATAAAAAGTATTATGGATATTTTGTGTATGTAGTTTTTAAGATGATTCTTTCTATAACATTACCATTGTTATTTTCTTTTCGGAAAATAAAAAGTTGGTTTAAATGATGAAAATTTTATTGATCCCTAACAAAAATTGGTAGATGAAAAAGTTAGTTGAGACAGAATACAAAATTTCTTATATTAGTGAAGCATAAATTATCCATTACTGGCATATTACTATGGAGAAACACGGTATAATTTTAAATTTTTATACAAAACCAGTGCTTAAAATTGGAAGAATAATAAAATCAATTTTATGAAAATTGCTTTTAATGCGATACGAGTATCAAAGAAGGCAGGTTCTGGGTTTGATACTTTTATTATAAACTTTCTCAACGAATTTGCAAGATATGTTTATTCAAATAAATTAAACATTGAATTTGATGTGTACACTTTGTATCCGCAGCATTTTCCTGAAGTAAAAAAAGAAAATATAAAACAAGTAAAACTCCCTTTTGTGAAACAAAAATTAAACACAGCTAAAAATAACAAAATATATATAAAAAAACAAAATAAACTTTTTCACTTTTTCACTTTTTCATTCATCAACTTTCTTGCTGATTACTTTAGGATGTTTTGGGCACAATTTGTTTTTCCTTTTTTTGCTAAAAATTATGATTTAGTCGTGAATTTAACTCAGTTTGAAGCAAGTGTTTTAAATAAAAAAAGACAGGTAGTGATTGTATATGATTTAATTCCTTACATATTTAAGAACCAACAAAGACATAAGTATGCTTTTTTTGTTTATACAATATTACCATATATTTTAAGAAGAGTAAAAAATATTTGTGTTGTTTCTAATAATACTAAGTTAGATCTGATAAACATACTTGGTATAAATGAGAGTAAAATAGTAACTATTTATGCGGCTGTAGACAGAATTATTGAAGTTTATAGCAAACAAAATTTTGATTCTGAAAAAAGAGTATTTTTTGAGAAGATAGGTTTAAACATTAAAAAATATTTATTATTTGTTGGAAGTAATGATAAAAGAAAAAATTTAGAAAATGTAATTAAAGCTTTTGACATTATATGTGAAAAAGTAAAAGACTTAGGTTTAATTGTTGTTGGTTTTTTAACTAATAAAGATTTTAGCTACTATGAATTAACAGTAAAAAATTTTAAAAAAATTAAATTTTTAGGACATGTAGATACTAAAGATTTAATTTTTTTATATAAAAGTGCTGAAGTGTTTTTATTTCCAACATTATATGAAGGATTTGGTTTACCACCACTTGAAGCAATGGCTTGTGGTTGTCCTGTAGTAGTGTCAAATAAAGGAGCTCTTCCTGAGGTATGTGGTGACGCAGCAGTATATGTTGACCCGTATGACCCACAAAGTATTGCTGAAGGTGTAATTAAAGTTTTATCAGATGAAAAATTACGACAAAGTTTAATACAAAAAGGATATCATCAGGTTAAAAAATTTTCTTGGGAGAACTCAGTTGCCAAATTTTTAGAAGTCTTGAATTATTGATAAAATTATTGTAAAAATTAAAAATCTGATAAAAACAGAAGATTTATAATTTTTAGTAGCCACAGGCTTCAGCCTGCGCATATTATTTTGTAGCCACAGACCTTGGTCTGCAGAGATATAGCAAAGCAAGCTTTGCAGCTACAATTTTTATTTATTTTGTAGTTGTAAACCTTGGTTTGCTAGAAATGTTGTTTGTCCTGAATGTAAAGGTGTAGTGAATTACAAAAGAAGTGCAACAACATGGTTGTTGCACTCCAAAAAAATTTGTATTCGCTAATTTTAATTAGCGCTGATGTAAAATCAACTGATACAATAGTAATTTGTAGTCGCGGGCTTCAGCCTGCGACTCATTATTTTTACGCAACCTGAAGGTTGCGGCTACCTGGATTGTAGTCGGTTGTCTTTACAAATTGCAGGATTTTATACACATTATAAAAAAGTTAACAGTCCTTCTTAAAACAGGAGGTAAAAAATTTATGTCTAAAGAAGAAAAATTAAAGGCACTTAATCTTGCTATTTCGCAAATAGAAAAAGAATATGGTAAAGAAGCGATAATAAAACTTGGAGAAAAAAAGAAACTTGCTATAGAAGTTTTACCAACAGGTATATTAACTCTTGACTTAGCTTTAGGTGTAGGCGGTGTCCCTCGGGGTAGGGTTATAGAAATATTTGGTCCTGAAGCATCAGGTAAGACTACTTTAGCGTTAACAATTGCTGCTGAAGCACAAAAACAAGGTGGTATCGCAGCAATGATAGATGCTGAACATGCATTTGACCCAAACTTTGCAAAAATTCTTGGTGTTGATGTAGCCAACTTGTATGTTTCCCAACCTGATTATGGTGAGCAAGCATTAGAAATTGCTGAGACACTTGTTCGTAGTAATGCAGTAGATGTGGTAATTGTAGATTCAGTAGCAGCGCTTGTGCCAAAAGCAGAACTTGAAGGTGAAATGGGAGAAGCACAAATTGGTCTTCAAGCACGACTTATGTCACAAGCGTTAAGAAAACTTACTGCTGCGGTTAATAAATCTAAATCTATTATAATTTTTATTAATCAGATAAGACATAAGATTGGTGTAATGTATGGTTCACCTGAAACTACAACTGGTGGGTTAGCATTAAAATTTTATGCTTCAGTACGTATGGAAATAAGAAAAGCAGATTCAATAAAATCAGGTGACCAAACTATAGGTTCTTGGGTGAAAGTAAAAATTGCAAAAAACAAAGTTGCACCACCATTTAAAGAAGCAACATACGAGTTTTATTTTGAAAAAGGTATTGACAGAATTGGTTCTGTATTAGATGCAGCAGTTGATGAAGGTATCATTGAGAAAGCAGGTTCATGGTATACATATAAAAACGAAAAATTAGGCCAAGGAAGAGAACAAGTTAAAAACTTTCTTTTAAATAATCCACAACTTGTTCAAGAAATAGAAACAACTATAAGAAAAAAATATTTTGAACAAAACATAGAAGAAGAAAAAGAAACAAAGAAATAATTTTTGTCTTTCCAATTAATTCAATTAAATGTAATCCTGTCTTTTTATTACAATAAAAATTTTTTCTTTTGGCGAATATATATAAAGGTGATATTGTATATAGTTTATAGTGTGTTGTAGCGGCCATTATATATAGTTATGAAAATTTTGATAGTCTCACATACATTTCCTTATCCTCCAAATGAAGGTATAAAACTTCCTTTATTTAATCTTATAAATGAATTTTCAAAACAAAACCAGGTTTATCTTTTAAGTTTTATTTCGCCAACAGAAAAAAAATATATTGAAGCACTTGAAAAATTTTGTTGTGATATAAAAACAATAGAATTTCTACCATCAAAAAGTTTTGTTAAAAGAAGTTTAAATACTTTATTTTCTAAAACTCCATATAATGTAAAACAATTTTTTTCAGTTGAAATGAAAAATAAAATTTTAGAGCTTATTAATAATCAAAATTTTGATATTTTATTTTTTGATTTTTTTACAACTGCTGTCTATAGCAGTTTTGTTAAACTTCCGATACCAAAGTTGTTTCATTCTCACGATGCGATAAGTATGTATTTTTACAGAAATTATTTAGTTGAAAAAAATTTTTTTAGACGGATATATTGGTATCAACAATACAAAAAAGTTTTAAGTTTTGAGTCAAGATTAACCTCGTGGTTTGACAAAATAACAGTTGTTGCAGAAAAAGACAAGCAATGGCTTGTAAAAAATATAAAGATTGAACCTCACAAAATTGAAGTTATTCCAAACGGAGTAGATATTGAACACTTTAAACCATATTCTGAAGAGTTAAGAATAAAAAATAAAGAAAAACTTGGTATTCAATCACCAGCAATAATTTTTAGAGGAATAATGAATTTTCAACCTAATATTGACGCATGTATTTGGTTTTTAGAAAATGTGTATCCTATTCTTAAAAGCAGAATTAAAAACATAAAGTTTTATATTGTAGGTCCCCATCCAGTAAAAAAAATTTTAAAGTATAAAAATGAAGATGTAATAGTTTGTGGAGAAGTTGAAGATTTAGCAGAATTTATGTCAGCTTGCGATATAAATATTTGTCCTATGATTTCAGGCTCTGGGATTAAGAACAAAATTTTAGAAGCATTAGCAGTAGGTATCCCAACGGTTGCAACATCTATTGCAGCAGAAGGTATCCCTGAACTTAAAGATGGAGAAAATATTTTAATTGCAAATACACCCACAGAGTTTGCAGAAAAAATACAATTGTTGTTAACAGATAAAGAATTATCCAAAAAAATTGTAGATAATGGTAGAAAACTTGTTGAAGAAAATTATACTTGGGAAAAACAAGCAAAGAAGTTTTTATACCTGTTTGAAGAGTTAAAAGAAAAATATAAGACAAAAAAAGTTTCTATAATAGTTCCTGCATATAATGAAGAAAAAACAATTAGTAATGTCTTACAAACATTGACCTCAGTTGATTTTTGCTTGGATAAAGAGATAATAGTTGTAGATGATGGTTCAAAAGATTCTACACGACTTATAGCAGAAGGATATAAAAATGATAATTTAAAAGTTATTTCTCATAAAACAAACCAAGGCAAAGGCACTGCTATAAAAACAGGTATCCAAAACTCAACCGGTGACATAATAGCAATACAAGATGCTGATTTAGAATATAATCCGCAGGAGTTAAGAATTCTTATGCAGCCTATAATTGATAAAAAAACTTCTGTTGTTTATGGTTCAAGATTTTTAAAGAAGAATCCTTGTATATACAAAAGTTATTATTTAGGAAATAAATTTATAAGTTTTTTAATATCGTTTTTGTTTAACCAAAAAGTTACGGATTCGTATACATGTTATAAATTGTTTCATAAAAAAGTATTTAATGAGATAAACATACAAAGTAAAAGGTTTGAGTTTGAAGCAGAAATTACCTGTAAACTTTTAAAAAACAAATATAAAATTTTAGAACTTCCAATTTCTTACAACCCACGCTCAATACAACAAGGGAAAAAAATTAAGTTCAAAGATGCAATTATAGGTATTTTAACAATTTTTAAAATTAAATTTTTTAATTAATATGTGTGGAATAGTTGGAATTTATAATTTTGGTAATAAAAAAGAAGTTAGTAAAGAAATACTTAAAAAAATGTGCGATGTTATTATTCATCGCGGCCCTGATGAAGAAGGATATTATGTTAGTTCAGAGTTCAGTTTAGGTTTAGGGATAAGAAGATTATCTATTATTGATTTGCAAACTGGTAGTCAACCTATCCATAATGAAGATAATACTATATGGGTTGTTTGTAATGGCGAGATTTACAATTTTTTGGAAGTAAGAGAAAACTTATTTCAAAACGGACATAAGTTTTATACAAAATCAGATGTTGAAACAATTGTTCATCTTTATGAAGATTTTGATGTTTCCTTGTTAGAACGTCTTCGTGGTATGTTTGCGTTCGCTTTATGGGATGAAAAAAAACAAATGTTATTTTTAGCAAGAGATAGAGTTGGTAAAAAACCTTTATATTATACATTACATAATGGGAGTGTAATTTTTGCCTCAGAAATAAAATCTATCCTTCAGTATCTTGAAACTACGCCAGAGATAAATTTTGATGCAATTGATTATTTTTTAACCTATCAATATATACCACAACCTATAACTATATTTAAAAATATATTTAAACTACCTCCTGCTTCATATATGATATGTGATAAAAATGGGAATATAAAAATAGAAAAATACTGGGAATTAGATTTTAGAAAAAAACAAAAAATTACGTTTGGTGAAGCAAAACAAAAGATTAAAGAAATTTTATCTGAAGCAACAAAATTACGACTTATAAGCGATGTTCCATTAGGCGCGTTTTTGTCAGGAGGACATGATTCAAGTATTATTGTAGGACTTATGGCAATAAACTCTAAAGAAAAAGTAAAAACATTTTCTGTTGGTTTTAAAGAACAAGATTTTTCAGAGTTAAAATATGCAAGAATTGTTGCAAAACATTTTGATACTGACCATACCGAGATTATAGTTGAGCCAAAAATGGCTGAAATTTTACCAAAACTTGTGTGGCATTATGACCAACCTTTTGCTGATACATCTATTGTACCATCATATTATGTTTCTAATGTTACAAGAAAATTTGTAAAAGTAGCGCTAAATGGTGATGGTGGAGATGAAAACTTCTGTGGATATTTAAGATATCCTGCAATAAAACTTGCTTCATTGTTTCCATTTGAAGTTTTAGGAAATAAGTTTTATACTGAACTTGGTAAACTTATACCTTTAATTGAAACAACTTCAGCAAAAAACAAACTCAGGTATCTCAGACGATTTTTCACTGCTTTAGGTAATCCAACACCAGTAAGACAAGTACTTTGGCATTGTTTTTTTACAAACGAACTAAAAAATTTTATATATTCTAATTTTATGAAATCGGTTGTTAAACAAAATGTATATAATTATTTAGTTAATACTTATTATTCAGCTAAAGCATGTGATATAATTGATAAAATTTCATATACAGATATAAACACATATCTTCCTGAAGATTTGCTTGTTAAGATGGATATAGCATCAATGGCAAACTCGCTTGAAGCACGTTCACCATTTTTAGATCATAAATTTTTAGAATTTACTGCGTCAATACCATCATCGTGGAAATTAGGATATGGATATATCACAAAATATATTTTAAAAGAAACATTTAAAGATTTTTTACCTAAACAAATAATTAAAAGACATAAACAAGGCTTTGGACTTCCAATTGGTAAATGGTTAAGATATGACCTTAAGGATTTTGTTAAAGAAATTTTATATTCTGAAAAATTTGCATCTCGTGGTTTGTTTGAACATAAAAATATAAAAATTTTGCTTGAAAAACATTTTTGTGAAAAAGAAGACCATGGATACAGAATCTTCGCACTTATAATTTTAGAATTATGGTTTAGGATTTTTATTGATAAAGAAAAATTTTAAAAAGTTCTGTTAACTAAAAATGATGTTTTTTGAAATACAAAGAATTATAATTTGGTAGCAAAAAACTGCATCAACATGGTTGTTGCAGTCCAAAATTCTTTTAATTATTTTGGAGTGGAATGACTGCGTTATTGCTAAAGATTGCAACAACGTGGTTGTTGCAGTCCAAAGGGTAAGTTTAATTTTTGGTAGTCGCAGGCTTTAGCCTGCATTATTAATTTTACTTTTAAAAATTGGAGGGTTAAACAATGCCAAATGTAAAAATAGAAATGTGGGAAGGAAGAAGTATAGAAATTAAAAAAGAGTTAGTTAAAAAAATTACAGAGGTTATATGCCAAGTATTAAACTGTCCTGCACAGGCTGTAAATATAGTAATATATGATATACCAAAACATAATTGGGGACAAGGAGGTGAACTTGCATCAGAAAAGTTTAAATAAAGATGAACAGTTTATAGTCCGATGTTTTGATCTTGCAAAAAAAGCTTTAGGATATACATCGCCTAACCCTATAGTTGGTGCTGTTATTGTTGTTCCTGAATTAAATTATAAAATTATAGGTGAAGGGTATCATACTGCTTATGGTAAACCACACGCTGAAGTTGAAGCAATAAATAATGCAATAAAAAGAGGATATAAAAATCTGTTAAAAAAATCAGTGTTATATGTAAACTTAGAACCTTGCTGCCATTATGGTAAAACACCACCGTGTGTTGATAAAATTATTGAGGTTGGTATAAAAAAAGTAGTATGTGCAATGTATGATGTTAATCCTATTGTTAGAAAAAAAGGGATTAAAAAACTTCTTGATGCAGGTGTGGACTGTAAAGTAGGTGTTCTTGAAAAAGAAGCAAAAGAATTAAATAAATTTTATATAAAATGGATGACAAAAAAATTACCTTATGTAACATTAAAAGTAGCATCAAGTTTGGATGGTAAAATTGCTACATATACGGGTGATTCAAAATGGATAACCTCTCAACAAGCAAGAAAATATGTTTATAAATTGAGAACTATTTATGATGCAGTAATGGTAGGAATTAACACAATTGTTGTGGATAATCCACGTTTAACTTCTCACCAAAATGGAAGAAATCCTGTTCGCGTAGTGGTGGGAGATGTATCAAAGTTATCTGTTAAGAAAAAATATAATATTTTTAGCAACGATGCAAAAACATTAATTTTTACTAAAAAAAATAAAAATATAAAATTTTTTGAAAAGTTTGAAAATGTGAAAATATATTCTTATGACACAAAGTTAATACCTTTTAATTTAATACTTTCTGTTTTAGCAAAAGAACATAATATAAGTTCTGTTTTAGTAGAAGGTGGGGGTGAGACAATCTGGAATTTAATAAAAGAAAAAATGGTAGATGATATGATTATATTTTTTGCACCAAAGATTGTTGGCGGGAAAGATGCAAAAACATGGGTTGAAGGTGATGGCGTTAAATATATAAAAGATGCATACAATATTGACATTTATAATATTGAATTTTTAGGTAAAGATTTGGTATTAAATGCTAAAATGAAGTATTAGGTAAAAACTTATGTTCACAGGGATAATAGAAGATTTAGGCAAGATTATAAAAATAGATAAAACACAAGTTGTGATTAATACGAAACTTGATATAAAAATATCTGATAGTATTTCAGTTAATGGTGTATGTTTAACAGTAAAAAATGTTAAGCAAGATGGAGAAAAATTTGTTTTCTCAGCAGATATATCAAACGAAACATATAATAGGACAAACTTTAAATTTTTGAAACAGGACGATTTTGTTAATTTAGAACGTGCAATTTTAGCTAACGGAAGGTTCTCAGGACATTTTGTTTTAGGTCATGTAGATACAACAATTAAAATTTTGTCTATTGAAAATGAAAATTTTGTTTTTGAATTACCGAAAGAGTATGATAGATATATTGTAGAAAAGGGTTCGGTAGCAATTGATGGAATAAGTTTAACTGTTGCAAAAAAATATAAAGATAAATTTTCTGTAGCAATAATTCCTTATACAAAAGAAAATACAAATTTGAAATATAGAAAAGCAAAAGAAGTTGTTAATTTAGAAGTAGATATATTAGCAAAATATGTTGAAAGTTTTACAAGGAAAAAAGATGAAAATATTACTTTGGAGTTTTTGAAACAACACGGGTTTTTAAAATGAAACAAAAAGTTTTTGCTACTATAAAAGAAGCAATAAAAGAACTTAAAAAAGGAAAACCTGTTATTGTTGTTGACGACCCATCAAGAGAAAACGAAGGTGATGTGGTGATACCAGCAGAAAAGGTGACTCCATATTGGATTAATTTTATGGCAAAATATGCTCGCGGGTTAATCTGCGTTGCACTTACACAAGAAAGGTTGGAAAAACTTAAAATTTATCCTATGGTTGATAATCCTGATTTACCTCACGAAGCAGCATTTACTGTTTCAGTGGATGCAAAAGAAGGTATAACAACTGGAATTTCTGCATATGACCGTGCAACAACTATAAAAAAACTTATCTCGCCTGATGCAAAACCATCAGATTTTGTGAAACCAGGCCATGTTTTCCCATTGATGTATAAAGAAGGTGGGGTGTTAGTTAGAGCAGGACATACGGAAGCAGCAGTTGACCTTGCAAAACTTGCTGGGTTTTATCCAGCAGGTGTTATTTGCGAAATAATGAATGAAGATGGGACAATGGCAAGATTGCCACAACTTATAAAATTCGCTAAAAAACATAAACTTAAAATTATAACAATTGCTGATTTAATCAAATATAGAAGACTAAAAGAAAAACATGTTAAAAAAATTTTATCTACAAAATTGCCTACAAAATACGGCGAATTTAAACTTGTTGTATATCAAGATGTGTTAACAAAAGAACATCACCTTGTGTTAATCTCTAAAAAATTAGATGTAAGTAAACCTGTTTTAGTACGTGTTCATTCTTCTTGTTTGACAGGAGATATTTTAGGTTCGTTAAGATGTGATTGTGGATTCCAACTTGAAAATGCATTAAACATTATTGGAAAACAAGGTGGAGTGTTATTATATCTTCATCAAGAAGGAAGAGGGATCGGACTTATAAATAAAATTAAAGCATATAAACTTCAAGAAAAAGGGTTTGATACTGTAGATGCAAATTTGAAATTAGGTTTTCCAGCAGACCTTCGTGACTACGGTATTGGAGCACAAATACTTGCAGATCTTGGTATTAAAAAGATAAGGTTGTTGACAAACAATCCACAAAAAATTGTTGGTCTTGAAGGTTATGGGATAAAAATTGTAGAAAGAATACCTATTGAAATAAAACCAAAAAGTAAGTATATGCAGAAATATCTTTTAGCGAAAAAATATAAATTGGGACACTGGTTGAAACATATATAAAAATTTTATATACAACAATTTCATTCTGTAATTTATGCTCGGGTGGCGGAACAGGCAGACGCACGGGACTTAAAATCCCGGGACCCTTTAAGCGGTCGTGAGGGTTCAAATCCCTCCCCGAGCATTTTCCTCTCTTATAACACGAAAAAGTTCTGACAACTAAAAATGATTTTTTTACTCGCACGCTGATAGGACCTTATCCTTAAGGCTCAATAATTCATCGTTTTTAATTTTTTTGTCTATAATTTCTATTAAATATTATAAAATAGTTGCCTACCAAAACGAAATCAAAAAAAGAGAAATAAATATAGTGGTTGTAACCGCTAATTTTAATTACTGTTGGTAAGGCGCTGATATAAAATCAGCGAATACAAGATAGTGAGGCGCTGATTTGAAATCAGCGGATACAATCTGGTAGCAGTATTTAGGAAACCTTGACCTGACTTTAAAGAGATTACGATACAAAAAAATTGCAACAACATGGTTGTTGCAATCCAAAATGTAAGTTTAATTTTTGGTAGTTAATTTCACCAAAAAGAATCTTATTTTTTAATTTTTTGTCCCTGCAAATTGCAGAGTTTCCATAAATATTATAAATAAAAATAGTTACCAAAACGTATAACGTATTAAGGAAGGAGGTAGAAAGCTAAAATGAAAAATAAAATTTTGTTTGTAGTACGATATTTTAGCATTACTATGTTAGGTTTGGTAGTCAGTTTATTACAGGAAATGTGTGCTGAGCAAGTAGAGGCAGGTTTTGGGAAAATCAAACTGAATGGTCTTATGCAGTTTTGGTATCAAAATGATAACGCAGCTACACCAAAAGATACTTTTTGTCTTCGTCGTGCTGAGATAAAATTGTCTGGTGAAATAAAACCAGAGGTATTATGCTCTGTTATGATTGACCCAGCGCAAGTTAGAGAAGATGATAAAAGAAAATCACCATTACAAGATTTTGTAGTTACTTTAAAACCACATAAATGTTTTAGTATTGATTTTGGTCAGTTTAAAATCCCATTTGGTATGGAAGGGCTTGAATCATCAGCAAAACTTGATTTTGTAGAACGTGCAGCAGTTTCTTCACAGTTTAAATGGTCAGATTACAGAGATATTGGATTTACTATTAAAGGTGATTTTAAAGTAGGTAATATAAAAATTCAACCTACAGTTGGGTTATTTAACGGAGAAGGACAAAACAAGCTTGATGTAAATGCAACAAAAGACATAGCTGGGAAGTTAGTTGTAGAACCGATTGAAGGATTACATTTAGGTGTTGCTCATTATAATGGCAAAACTGCTGCTAATGAAACAGATAATATTCGCACTGGTGCAGAAATAAAGTTTGTTAAAGAACCAATTTCTGTTTATGGTGAATATGCTACTGGTAAAAGTGGTGGCAAAGAGAAACAAACTTATTATTTATCTGCGGGTTATAAAATTACAAGTTCATTACAATTTGTAGCAAGATACGATTGGTATGATTCGGATATGAATAAAAAAGATGATGAGAAACATGAGGATACAATTGGATTGAATTATTTTATTGAAAAACACAATGCAAAAATACAATTGAATTACGTTTACCGTGGAGAAAAAGCAACAAAAGTTGACGATGATGTTATCAGAGTTAATATTCAGATAAGCTATTGAGAGTTATGGTATCACCTCAATGGTTGAAACGAAATCGTAAATATGCAATTTTAGCAATTTTTGTTATCAGTGAGATTATATAACTCCAGGACCTGATATATTCTCACAATTTTTAATGGCAATACCAACACTTCTGTTGTATGAATTAAGTATTTTATTTTCTGAATTAGTTAAGAAAAAATAACTTAATTAAGCACAATAAAGATGAAATTAATAGATAGATATGGTCGCCGAATAAATTATTTGCGTATTTCTGTTACTGATAGATGTAATTTAAGATGTATTTATTGTATGCCTGAAAGTGGTATTGTATGTAAAAGACAACATGAAATTCTGAGTTATGAAGAGATTTTAAAGATTGTACAAGTTGGCCTTAGTTTAGGTATAAACAAAATTAGAATTACAGGTGGGGAACCTTTAGTCAGAAAAGATATAATTAAGTTTATATCAACTTTGTTAAAACTGAAAGGTATTTATGATTTGTCTTTAACTACGAATGGAGTGTTACTTAGTGAGTATGCTAAAGATTTATTTATGTTGGGATTAAGAAGGATAAATATTAGTTTGGATACACTTGATAAAGAAAAATACAAAATTATAACTAAAACTGGTAATTTAGATAAAGTTTTAGAAGGTATAAACAAAGCTATAAAATTTGGTTTTGAACCAGTAAAAATTAATGTTGTGGTAATGAAAAACATAAATGAAGATGAAGTTATTGAATTTGCTAAATTGACTTTTAAAGAACCATTACATGTTAGATTTATTGAATTTATGCCAATAGGTCAAGGTATCATTAGTTGGCAAGATAAATTTATCTCTAATGTTCAATTAAAACAGTACTGTGAAAGTATAGGAGAGTTACAAGAAATAAAAAATTTTTCTAACTCTACAACATCGTCAATTTATAAGTTTAGAAATGCAAAAGGAACAATTTCTTTTATTAGCCCTATAAGTGATCCTTTCTGTTCTAAATGTTGTAGGTTAAGACTTACTTCTGATGGTAAATTAAGATTGTGTTTAGGTTCGGATAAAGAAATAAATCTGATGCAAATAGTTCGAAATTCTACTTCTGAACAGGTTTGTTTTAATAAACTTAGACAACAATTTTTGATTGCTTCCTATTTGAAACCTAAACAACATACTTTTAATTCTGTATTTTCTGAAATTTTTACTAAAAATGCTCAAACTAAAATAAATATGACAATGTGTGAAATCGGAGGGTAAGTGAAGAAACAAATTAAATTTGATATAATGGAATTTTCAGGTGGATTTGGAGATGTGGGAACTTTAATTACTTTTTTTTCTTTAGTTGAAGGGTGAGATTTTTTACTGATACAATAGATGACGCTCTTTTAAATAACGAGATAAATGTTGTGGTTCAGAGTGCTAAAGATTTAACTGATGTTATAAAAAGGGATTGAAAGTTGATGCAATAACAAAATTATTAAATACATTATCACAACAGGTCTGAATTAGAACAAATTTTTTTCTGTGTTGAATGGGAAAAATTGATGTTCTTTGAGATAAGAAAATTAACCAAATAACAATATATTTCGGATTTCGAATTTCAAATTGTGCATTGTGATTATTTTTAGCCGCAGACTTTAGCCTGCGCTTTATTATTTTACGCAGCCTGAAGGTTGCGGCTACCAGCAGATTTCGGATTTCTGTAAACATTATAGAATAGTTACCAAAACTAAATCAAAAAGGAGAAATAAATAAAGTGGTTGTAACCGCTAATTTTAATTAGCGGTTAATTTTATGTAGCGACAGTATAATGCACTGATATAAAATCAGCGAATACAATATGGT
>Ga0105158_1000581_pt1 | contig 15396 bp, 16 predicted proteins | sample LHCtaG_FD_81567 | JGI IMG/M metagenome (GOLD analysis project Ga0105158, IMG submission 81567) | Hot spring microbial communities from Little Hot Creek, USA to study Microbial Dark Matter (Phase II) - LHC4sed_matched | ecosystem: Environmental > Aquatic > Thermal springs > Hot (42-90C) >...
GAAAAAGCCAATCTTCAAAATCAAACTCTTCATAAGGCTCTTCGCCCTATGGTACAACTTCATAAGACCACACCAAACACTAAAAAGACCACCAGCAACACCCATAACTTGACAGTATCTCCGTTACGGACGTGGCAACTTAACATATAAAACCTTTATATACTAAGTTGCCAGGTCCTCCGTTACAATAATAAAGTTTTTATTAGTGGAAAAGTTTATTAGTTTCATTTATTGTTTAACTTTTGCTCTGAAGTTATATGTATGGTGGTTAATAGTAGGGGGATCTTAGTGTTAAAGGGCTTTGATATGCTTAAATCTTTGGGTGGGGGTTTGAGGAGTTGATTAGCTCGGAAGATGCCTTCCTTGTCATGAAGTCATTTTTTGAGGAGAAAGGATTAGTTAGGCAGCACCTTGATTCCTATAATGAGTTTGTTGAGCATGGGCTTCAGGAGATTATTGGTGAAGTTGGCGAGATAAATATAGAGGTTCCTGAGGAACCGTATAAGATAAGGTTTGGCAGAGTTTTTATTGCGCGTGAGACTGAAAATGGCGTTATTTATGGTCCATATGTTACTGAAGTCGACGGTACGCGTCATGAGATATATCCAATGGAGGCGCGCTTAAGAAATCTGACTTACGCGATGCCAATATCAGTTGAAATGACGCCTGTTGTGGGCGGAAAGGAATTAGATAAGGAGCTCGTGTATATAGGTGATCTGCCAACAATGCTTAAATCAAAATACTGTCATCTTTCTGGGCTCCCGGAGGAGGAATTGGTTAGGCAGGGTGAGGATCCGCTAGATCCTGGAGGCTACTTTATAATTAATGGTTCTGAAAGGGTTATTGTTGCCCTTGAGGATTTAGCTCCCAATCGCATACTTGTTGATGTTGAGACTAAAGGCACTACGCCAATCTATAGGGCTAAAATTTTCTCGACAACAGTTGGTTTTAGGGCTAGAATTGAAATGCGTATAAAACCCAATGGGTCGTTGCATGTTTCTATGCCGGGTTTCCCATCTGAGATACCCTTCGTTATTCTCATGAGAGCTCTTGGACTTGAATCAGATAAAGAGATAGCTGAAGCCGTTTCATTAGATAAAGATGTACAAAGCGAGTTAGAGCCCTCCTTCGAAGAGGCTGCTGGAGTGGATTCTGTTGAGGACGCCCTCCTCTATATTGGAAACCGAATAGCGCACGGTCAGATTAAGAGTTATCGCCTGCAGAGGGCTGAGCTTCTCTTAGATAGGAATTTCCTTCCTCATATTGGAAGGACACCGGGTAAAAGAATTGAAAAAGCTTATTTGCTCGGCGAGATGGCTGCTAGAGTTATTGAGTTGAAGCTTGGTAGGCGTAAACCAGACGATAAGGATCACGCTAAGAATAAGAGACTAAAGTTGGCTGGACCGCTACTCGCCGACTTATTCCGCGTCGCATTTAGAAATCTCTGCCGCGACATTAAATATCAGCTTGAGAGGATGGGTTCAAGAAAGCGTATAATAAGTCCCTCAGTAGCTGTTAGACCGGGTATAGTAACTGAGAAGCTACAGCATGCATTAGCAACTGGCAATTGGGGGCGCGGGAAAGTTGGCATAACGCAGCTCCTTGATAGAACCAATTTAATATCAACATACAGCCATCTCCGTAGGGTTCAATCGCCATTAAGCCGGAGCCAACCTAACTTTGAGGCTAGGGACTTACATGCCACGCACTGGGGTAGATTATGTCCAAACGAGACTCCTGAGGGTGCAAACTGCGGCCTAGTTAAGAATTTAGCTTTATCAGCTTCAATTTCTATCGGTGTAGATCCGGAGAAGGTGAAGCGAGACCTTTATAGGCGGGGTGTCGTCCCCCTGCTTGAAGCAGATGAAATATTGAAGATTAATGGAACAAAAGTTTTTGTAAATGGTGTTCCAGTAGGCTACTGTGATAATCCTGAGTCTCTCGTTAAAAGCTTGAGAGAGGCAAGGAGAAGAGGCGAAGTCTCCCCAGAAATTAATGTCGCGTATTTCTCTGAAGAATACGGTGTTAAACGTGAAGTTTACATAAATTGTGATGAGGGAAGAATACGTAGGCCCCTAATTATAGTTGAGAATGGTGTGCCGAAACTGCAGAAGAAACACATTGAGAAAATTTTATCGAAAGAATGGTCTTGGAATGATCTGATAAGGCATGGAATAATTGAATACTTGGACGCTGAGGAGGAAGAAAATGCGTACATAGCGCTTTACCCAGAGGAATTAACCCCTGAACACACTCATCTGGAGTTAACACCCTACTCAATTCTCGGAATCTGCGCGTCACTAATACCGTATCCGGAACATAATCAATCTCCACGTAACTCGTATGAATCAGCTATGGCGAAGCAAGCTCTGGGCGTATACGCTTCCAACTTTCAATTTAGAGCTGATTCGCGTGCTCATATACTTCATTATCCGCAAAAACCGCTCGTTAAAACTAAACCTATAGAGATAATAGGCTACGACCTCCGTCCCTCCGGGCAAAATTGCATAGTTGCAGTTCTCTCTTATGAAGGATATAACATGGAGGATGCGATAATCTTCAATAAGGCCTCAATAGAGCGTGGTTTAGCTCGATCCACGTTTTATAGGCTTTATGAGGCTGAATGCCGCCAATATTTAGGTGGATTAAGAGATCGTTTAATGATCCCGGAGCCGGGGACAAGGGGCTTCCGTGGAGAGCAGTATTACCGTTTTCTAGAGGCGGACGGAATAGTGAGTCTAGAATCTGAAGTGTCAGGTGGGGATGTCCTAATAGGTAGGGTGAGCCCGCCAAGATTCCTTGAAGAATATAAGGAATTTGAGGTTAGAGGGCCAACAATGAGAGACTCGTCCGTTGAAATGAGGCCATCCGAGAAAGGTATAGTTGATGCTGTTTTCATAACTGAGACTAGTGAGGGAAATAAGCTTGTAAAGGTTAGGGTGAGAGATGAGCGTATACCAGAGCTAGGCGATAAGTTTGCCTCAAGGCATGGGCAAAAGGGCGTTATAGGCATGATTGTGCCGCAGGAGGATATGCCTTTCAGCGTGGATGGAATTGTTCCAGACGTAATAATTAATCCACACGCTATCCCCTCAAGGATGACCATCGGGCAGTTTTTGGAATCTATGGCTGGTAAGATATCTGCTGTAAAAGGTGAATTCATGGATGGAACTCCATTCGTTGGTAAAAGAAGAGGTGAAGCATTGAAACGCATGCTCATAAACTTGGGCTTCAGCTATACTGGACGTGAGATCTTATATAACGGTGTTACTGGAGAGAAATATGTGGCTGACATATTTATTGGAGTTGTTTACTACCAGAAGCTGCATCATATGGTGGCTGATAAGATACATGCAAGAGCTAGAGGGCAAGTTCAGATGCTAACTAGGCAGCCTACTGAGGGAAGGGCTAGGGGTGGTGGATTACGTTTCGGAGAAATGGAAAGGGACTGTTTAATTGGGCATGGCGCTGCAATGCTTTTACAGGATAGGCTTCTTGAGGAATCGGATAAATACGTACTTTATGTTTGTGAAAATTGCGGTTTTATAGCTTACTATGACATGAGACAACGTAAATACGTATGCCATCTATGCGGAGATAAAGCTGAAATTTCGCCAGTAATAGTCTCATACGCGTTTAAGCTACTCTTACAGGAGTTAATGAGCTTATGTATTGCGCCTAGACTTAAATTAAGGGAGAGGGCGTAGAAATGGCGATGGCTGAAGAAGTATATCAAAAGTTTATAGATCAAATGAAGTTTGGCATACTCTCCCCACAGGAAATAAGAAAAATGTCGGTTGTGGAAATCCAAACAGCTGACACTTATGACGAGGATGGGGCTGTAATTCCCTCAGGACTTATGGATAGTCGCTTAGGCGTATTAGAGCCTGGGCAAAGATGCAGGACATGCGGTAATACATCTGCTGGGTGTCCAGGGCATTTTGGGCATATCGAACTAGCAGTACCAATAATTCATGTCGAATTTGCTGAAGTAATCTACAATCTTTTGCAAGTCATATGCAGGAACTGTGGACGAATACTGCTTCCTGAAAAAACCATTAAATTCCTTGAAGTCAGAATGGAGAGACTGAATAAATTATTAGGTCATATTCCATCATCATTTTATAATAGGGTTTTTGAGGAAGCTAAAAGGAGTCGTGAGTGTCCATATTGTGGTGCAAGGCAGTATAAGATAGAGTTCACTAAGCCAACAATTTTCCATGAATACACGGAGGAAGGTGGATCCCAACGTCTGACCGCAAGCATGATACGTGAAAGATTTGAGAGAATACCGGATGAGGATCTTAAGCTTTTAGGTTTTGATCCTAAGCATGCTCGCCCTGAATGGATGATTTTGCAAGTATTGCCGGTTCCGCCAGTTTATGTTAGGCCGTCTATAACGCTTGAATCAGGAATAAGATCTGAGGATGATTTAACACATAAGCTCGTTGATATAATTAGGATAAATCAGAGGCTTAAGGAAAATATTGAAGCTGGCGCACCTACCCTTATAATTCAAGACTTATCAGAGCTCCTCGAATATCATGTCACCACATACTTTAATAATGAGTCCTCCGGTATACCGCCGTCCAGACATCGCTCCGGAAGAGCTCTGAAAACATTATCACAGCGCTTAAAGGGTAAGGAGGGAAGGTTCAGAAGCAACCTTTCTGGTAAAAGGGTTGATTTCTCAGCGCGTACAGTTATTAGTCCTGACTCAAACTTAGATATAAGCGAGGTTGGTGTTCCAATAAGTGTGGCTATGAGGTTAACGGTTCCAGAAAAGGTTACTCCATGGAACATCGAAAGATTACGTGAGTTGGTGAAGAATGGTCCGGACAAATATCCTGGAGCATTATACATTGTTAGACTTGATGGTAAACGCGTTAGATTAGAATTCGTTACTGATAGAGAAAAGGTTGCCGAAGCTCTTGAACCTGGTTATATTGTTGAAAGGCATCTGCAGGATGGCGACATAGTTATCTTCAATAGGCAGCCTTCACTGCATAGAATGTCCATTATGGCTCATTACGTTAAGGTTCTCCCCTACAAGACTTTTAGATTACACCTGTGTGTCTGTCCACCATATAACGCTGACTTTGATGGAGATGAAATGAACCTTCATGTCCCGCAGAGCGAGGAGGCTCAGACTGAAGCCCGCCTCCTCATGCAAGTTCAAGATCACATTCTCTCACCTAGATTTGGGGGCCCGATAATAGGCGCTATTAGAGATTTCATAACCGCCGCCTTCCTTCTAACCCGTAAATCAACCCTTTTAGGTAAGAAGGAAGTTTGCGAGTTGCTGGCGGCCGCTGGTTATGATGGCCCTCTACCAGAACCAGCTGTCAAAGAGCCGAAGTCTCTTTGGACTGGAAAACAGATATTTAGTCTCTTTCTCCCCAAAGACTTCAATTACACGATTAAGGCGAGCGTCTGCAGAAACTGTGAGGTATGTTTGAAGGATGAATGCCCATATGATGCTTATGTTGTTATTAAGAATGGTATTCTAGTTAAGGGAGTTATTGATAAGAACTCTATAGGCGCTGAGAAATCGGAGAGCGTCCTTCATAGAATAATAAAGGATTATGGAACTGAGGTTGGTAGAAGATTTCTAAACCAGATAAGCCGTCTACTTAATCTTTTCATAACCATGCGCGGTTTCACATACTCCTTTAATGAGCTTGAACTATCCGCTGAAGCTAGGCGGAAAATACGCCAACTCATTAAGAATTCAGAGAAGAGAATAGAAGCTTTAACCAAGGCTCTACGTGAAGGAACCCTTGAGAGGCTTCCGGGCCAAACGCTTGAGGACTCATTTGAACTCTATGTTATGAACGAATTAGCTGAAGCTAGGGAGAAGGCTGGAAAAATTGCTGAAGCGGATCTCAATATCGATAACTCTGGAATAATAATGACGAGGACGGGTGCTAGGGGCTCAACGCTTAATATAGGACAGATGACGGCTATATTAGGTCAGCAGTCAATTAGAGGTAAGCGTGTTATCCGCGGATACTTGGAGAGAGCCTTACCGCACTTTAGAATTGGGGATCCATCTCCTAAAGCAAGGGGTTTCGTATACTCCTCATATAGGGATGGTTTAGATCCAATAGAGTTCTTCTTCCACGCTATGGGTGGACGGGAGGGTTTAGTGGATACAGCTGTTAGAACGCAGCAGAGTGGATACATGCAGAGAAGGCTGATTAACGCCCTTGAGCATTTGCGGGTCGAATACGATGGAACTGTAAGAAACCCATTAGGCGAAATAATACAGTTCAAATATGGTGAGGATGGAGTAGACCCTGCTAAGAGTGATCATGGTAAAGCAGTCAACGTTAGTAGGCTAATTGAGCAAGTTAAGCTCATGGTTGAAGCTGGCGAAACTGCGCCAAAAGAATACATCGAGGAGCAAGTGAATAAGGTTAAAGATGAACTTATGCCCCTCCTAGTAACTGAGCTCATAGATGGGCTTACAAACTCTGGGCTTAGCAAGGAGGGTGTAGACTTAGCCGTTAAATTGGCGGTAGAGCGCTATAAGAGGGCCCTAGTTGAGCCTGGGGAAGCTGTTGGCGTGGTTGCAGCGCAATCCATCGGTGAACCGGGCACGCAAATGACTCTAAGAACCTTCCACTATGCTGGTGTTAGGGAGCAGAACGTTACACTTGGACTACCGCGCCTAATCGAGATTGTTGACGCGAGAAGGGAACCCTCAACTCCAATAATGACAATATACTTGGATGAGGAGCATAGAGCAAGCCGCGAGAAGGCAACCGAAGTTGCCCAAAAAATCCTGTATACAACTGTTGAAGATATTTCTGAGGCAACTTACATAAACCCGGAGACCGGCGGAATTATCGTTAAACTTAATGAACGCAAAATGAACGAACGCGGAATAACGATAGGCGATTTAAGCAAGATAATTAATATACCGAACTGCTCACTAAAGATTGAAGGAGATATGATGTTTGTTGAGCCTAAAAAGAAGATGGACTCCAAAAGGCTCCTAAGTAAGACTTTATCTTATCACATAAAAGGTATAACGGGTATAAAAAGGGTCTATGTGACTCAAGAGAAGGGTGAGTGGGTTATAAGAACCGACGGCTCAAACCTACCTAGGGTCCTCGAAGTAATGGGAGTTGATCCAACGAGGACGACAACAAACAACATACATGAAATAGAGAAGACTTTAGGTATAGAGGCTGCTAGAAACACGATAGTCGAGGAGGCAATGAGCGTTCTTGAGGAGCAAGGATTAGATGTAGATATAAGGCATATAATGCTTGTAGCGGATATAATGACTGCAACGGGCAGCGTTAAGCAAATAGGGCGCCACGGCGTTAGCGGCGAAAAGCCAAGCGTTTTAGCTAGAGCAGCTTTTGAAATAACTGTTCCGAATATAGTTGAAGCAGCCATTAGGGGTGAGTGTGATCCGCTTAAGGGTGTAACCGAAAACGTTATAGTTGGGCAATCCATACCTGTAGGAACGGGTCTAGTTGATATTTATATGACCGTGCCATCTACCGTTACGAGTGGAACTGGAGGTGAATCGGTTGAGTAACTTTAGTAAAAGCGATATTGATAGATCGCTAAGCGTGGCCGTTAAAACAGGAAAAATTTTATTTGGGTCTAATCTTACCATAAAGAACGCTATGACTGGAAAAATTAAACTTGTAATTATGTCGTCTGATTGCCCAAGAGATAAGTGTGAGAAAATCGAGTATTATTGTAAATTATCGGGTATCCCCCTTATTATGTATCCGGGCTCAAGCTTAGATTTAGGCTCAGTATGCGGAAAACCTTTTCCAGTAGCTGCTCTATCAATAAGGGATCCGGGTGACTCGGACATAATGAAGTTTGCGGGTGGTGGAAATGTCTAAGGGAATACGTCTAACTAATGAGGAATTAGAGTATATGAGGCTCTTTGAGAGTTTAACCGGAACAATGGTGAGAGACTGCATAATTGACCGCAAATTCGATAGGGTTATCTTTGTGATCAAAGAGGGCGAAGCTGGTATGGCTATAGGAAAGGGAGGAAAAAACATCTCTCTCCTCGAAAAAATTACTGGCAAAAAATATGAGGTGGTTGAATTCTCTGATGATCCGGTTCAGCTAATAAAGAACGCCCTAAAGCCAGCCAATGTTAAAGAGGTTCGAATAACTAAGAAGCCTGATGGAAGCACAATTGCTGTGGTCTCAGTGGATAATAAAGATAAGGGTATAGCTATAGGTAAGAATGGGCGTAACGCTGAGAAAATAAGGTTCCTAGCTAAACGTTACTTCCAAATAAATAACGTTTTAATCGTATGAGTGTGTAGGAACGAAATGTTTATAATAAAAAACTGGCTAACAAATCTTTAAACTATGAGGGGTTAAAAAATAGGATGGCTAAAAAGACAAGAGGCGAGTTCGCTGCTAGAAAGCTTAAGGAGAGGAGGCAGAAGTTTCGTTGGAAGGATAGATACTATAAAAGGCGCATGTTAATGCTGGACGTTAAGGCGGATCCACTTGAAGGCGCTCCGATGGCTCGTGGAATAGTTCTAGAGAAGGTTGGTCGAGAGAGCAAGCAGCCAAACAGCGCAATACGTAAATGTGTAAGGGTTCAGTTAATAAAGAACGGTAAGGTTGTGACAGCTTTCCTACCAGGTGACGGAGCATTAAACGTAGTCGATGAGCATGACGAAGTGATAATTGCGGGGATAGGTGGTTCAAGAGGGCGATCTATGGGCGATATTCCGGGCGTTAGATGGAAGGTTATAACAGTTAATGGAATAGCGCTTAAAGATTTAGTTTTAGGTAGAAAGGAGAAGCCTAGGCGTTAAAGTGCTCTAATATTTAGACTTCCGCATACTCATCAATTAATATCTTTACGATCTTTTCTTTTTCGCTATCCGTTACATACTCTATCGGGAAATGCTTCCTTATGGGTATAATTAAGAAATGAAGTATTCTGTTGCTGGGATCATCCCAAACCTCTGCGACGCCCCTTCTAGCCTTCAAATATGATCGTTCCTTTATAATCTCGTAAACTTCATCGAAGCCTATATTAGTCTTTGACATTAATATGCAATTCCCAATCTTTAGCGCGTAAACATCCACTTTTTCATTGGAGATATAATTTTTTACAAGCTTGTAAATGTAGTCTACATCAGCCTTTATGTCGGTTATTGCACCATACTCGCTATCAGCCCTTAAAAAGCTCTTTATTAACACTTCAACGAGCCTATGTATGCTTGCATCTTCTTCTATAAATTCCCCCTCAACTCTCTTCCTCAGAGATGATCTTTTTTGTAGATGCATTAAGCTCCACTCTATCCTAAAATTTCGTATCCAACACCTGACTCTATTAATTATTATGGAAATTGTGAAAATAAAAGCTTATTGAAGAGATATTTGCCGCAGATCTATTCCTTTAATATTGAAGGAAATTCGGCTGAAGATCTTGCCAGTTAGGGTGGGTGAGGTCAGTCCAGATATTTATAGAAATCTTTTGGTTTAAGTTCTTTTAGCTCTTCATTCTGCTCCACAATATGTCTCCTTATATCCAGGCAGAGGTGGCACTTTGATATATAACCCTCTTTTCTCTCCCTATAACCATATTCCCTAGATGCATACTCGAAGAGTTTTCCTATGCCCTTGGGTGATACGAGCTTCTCAATTACTGGATGATCATCCAGATCTATCCCCTCTCGACATAAACTTTCAAGTTCTCGCGCGTCCCCTAGAGATATGCCGGCGCAATAACCAGCTATGTAATTGCAGTAGTTATCTACATGAATGTGCCAGTCTCGAGTCAACTCTTCCAAGCATGACTCATTGAAGAACTCCTTTGCTGGATACTTCCTATATAAGTAGCCTACTCTGTAGGGGATTCTACCCATCAGCAGCATTGAAGGATAACTTAGCCCAAGATACAAGCCTGTAAGATCCCTTTCATGCATAATCGTTAAATAATCCTCGAAGGGAAGAGTTCCCTTTAAGCCAATTAACTTCATCTGGGCATAAAAAAGTTCCTGGTAAACTATCGTATTCTTCCGAAATATGCGCCTACTTACATTTACCGCCCTCTCTATCCGCTCAAAGGGAATATGTTCTATTACGAATGGATTGGTGCTTATAAGTACACCATTTAAGCCAGCTTCCCTCAGCTTAATGAGCTTCTCCTCAGTTACTCTGTCATTAACGCACCAAAAACAATTTGTCTCGATGAAAATTGATGGAATCTCATGCTTGCTAGCTAACTTAACGGGTTCCAATAATAGGTCGAAGTTTAAGAATGGCTCCCCGCCAGTAAAATGTAATCCAAGATTAACTCCGACCCTACTAAAGCCTTTAGGATACCTCTTCTTAAACGCTGCTGAGAGGGCTCTTAAGACTCTTTCAGCATCTCTGAGATTTATCCAGTCGCTTCCCCATTTAGGGGAACATGCGTACATGCAATGTCGGCACTCATTTGTACACTTGTATGTTAAGAATATCCCACCTGAAATTGGCTCGGGAATAATTAATCTGGCCATGCTATCTTCTCATCTAATCATGAGATCATCGGCTTAAAAACCATTTTCCCATAAATGTTTGACGAACAATATTTTAAGCAGCATGTTATGAAGTGTTTATTGGGATGATGAGGGAAGAGCATGGAGCAAATTGGCAGTGACCGAGAGTTACTCCACTGACCATTATAAACCAAAATATTTTAAGAAAATGGTTCCTCAAATTCTGGAGGTAACTTAAATTTTCTCTTAACATAATCAATCCTCTCTCCAAGAATATCCATGTTAGAGAGCCTAAATGTTCCTAAACCCCTCTTTTCAGCAATCCTCAAGAATTCGACTTTATCTGGATTTATGCCCATAACCGCCGTAGCTACAGCGTCAACGGCAACCATGTTTGCGCCAGCAATAACGATGTTCATTTTAACTGGCGAGCCGTGAACTTCGTCTATCTCTGAGCCTATTAACCCATCTATAACATTAAGTTTTACTTTTTCTCTAAATAATGTGGCTAAATCCACTATCTTCTCATTTATTTGGTCATGCATTATGCTCTTTGGTAGAATTAGTCCCATCAAATTCTTCATCGACAATGTGACCATGGCCATGTGGTGCACCTTTAGTTTCGGGACATTTATTATACATGTACTTTTAAGGGCTGTTTCAGCGATGCCAACCTCATGTAATGCTAGGGCTCCATGAATCCTCTGACTGATTATCCTATCCCTATTTAGGTTAACCAGCTTAACGTTATGCTTTTTAGCGATATCTCTAGCACCAACCACATCAAACGCCCTATCGGTGTCACCAGCCCCTCCCTCACCTAAAATTATATCATTGACGCCCATATCCTTAAGGAAATTAATTATGCCGTCAATGATGCGCGGGTCCGTAGTAACCCCCGTGGAAGGATGCTTAGCGACAACGTAGTTAGGTTTAATGAGAACTTTATCTTCAGGGGATATTAGATTTTTAGCATCGATTAGTTCTAGGGCCTTTCTTAGCGCTATATAAGGGTTCTCATTTCTAGATATTGCAACCTTCTCTCTCATCACGATTTCTTTCTCCTCGAATCATAAGTAACTGCACACTGATTATTAACTGTTCTGGGAAAAATGTTTAGGATAAATTTAGTATTCGGTTCACAATTGTTTCTGGCTTAAATGTTTCTACGTCATCATATTTTTGCCCCACGCCTATAAATAATATCGGCTTCTTTGTTATATAAGATATTGAAATCGCAGCCCCACCCTTAGCGTCAGCGTCCATTTTCGTCAATATTGAGCCACTTATGTTAATGTACTTGCTAAACTCCTCAGCCTGCGATACCGCATCGTTTCCAGCTAACGCATCTCCAACAAATATTGTTAGATCTGGTTTAGTAACCCGGACTATTTTCTCCATTTCAGCCATTAAGTTTTTGTTTGTCTGCATTCTTCCCGCTGTATCGATGAGGACAACGTTTATACCTCTAGCCTTAGCATATTGCACGGCGTCATAGGCTACGGCGGCGGCATCTGAACCATATCTATGTTTAATCATGTGAACACCAAGCTTTTTTGCATGTTGCTCAAGTTGCTCTATTGCGCCAGCTCTAAAAGTATCACTACATGCTAAAACAACAGAGTATCCTCTCTTAAGTAGCAAATTTGCTATTTTCGCTATAGTCGTTGTCTTTCCAGTTCCATTTATTCCAACGAAGACTATCACGCACGGCTCTCTCATACTCCTCTTCTTCTCAACTAATTCGACGAGATCTATTTTATCTGGTGTCTCAAGCAGACTTAAAAGAGTGGTCTTTAATGCTTCTCTCACTATTTTGCGTTTATCCTCTAATCTACTGACTTTTAGCCCATAAAGTTTTTTCTCAATCTCTTCACATATATGTTCTGCAACAACTAGTGCAACATCATTCTCTAGGAGCGAGAGCTTAAGATCCCATATTATCTCACGTAAATTCTCTGGTTTAAGCTCAATACTTGATAATTTGCTTATAAACCCACTTAATGTCTCGCGTAGTTTTTCGAACATCGCTATTCTCTCTTAACTTTGCATCCTAGATGACAGTTCCTGAAGTCTATTGCGCTCCTCCTGCAATCTAGCTAAAACTTGATTTAATTGTTGTTCTAGAGCCACCTTAGCCTTATTCAACTCATCTATTCGGTTCGCTATTCCCTCTTTTGCCTCCTTTATTGTCTTCTCAATAGATATCCCAGCTCCTATTCCATAAACTATTTTATCGGTGTCCTCAAGCCTAGCTTTAATATATGAGCCCCCACCTATGGGAACGAAAATGTGATTCGAGTCCTTCTTCTCGATACCTTCAAGTGACATACTAGCTAAATTAAGCTCCGTTAAAGCAGCATTAATGAGGTTCACTCTAGTCTGCAAATACTCAGCTGTAGTTTCAAGCATCCTAATCTCAACTATAAGTCTTCTAATCTCATCCTCTGTTTTTTCCGCCATTAAATAAGCCACCTAAACTATAAAATGGTGCCTGGGCTTAATTAGGTTGATGCTCCTCGAGGGGGATATCCTCAACATTAACAATTCTTATGTGGAAGCGTTTAACCCTATGCTTACTACCCAAAATCTTATAGACTTCTTCTATAGCATGCTCCGGTTTTAGGGCTCTAATTTCCTTCTTAAATATTGTTTTAAAGTTTGGTTTAATTATCTTCCCAATCACCCTATAAACTTTAACTTTACTCATGCCCGCCAGCCACCTTTAGAGCTTGGCTTATTATGTACATTTCAGGTCCGGTTGTTAATGAGCCTGCAACTGCAACGCGGCTACTCCCCACCAGTCCAGTACCTATATACGGGATTCCGCAGTTAACTGTTCCAACACTAACTGGAACTTTTAGAACTTCACTTAAAAGTTTTTCTTCCTCGGGCTTTATTAACGGGTGAGCTAAAACCCCTTTATTCGTTGCAACTGCTAGTGAGCCTACATAGGGTAGTCCAGCTATCTCACCTGGCACAACTTCCACATTTAGTGTGTCGGATATAATTTTTATTTCGCTCTTCTTTAACCTAGGATCGACAATTGCACCGTAATCATTAGCTAAGACAAGATTTCCAAAGGCCGTTTTCCTACTCTCCTCCATTACAGCTACATTTACATCTATTGATTTTCTTATGATCGTATTTTCTTCATCCCAGATCGAATGCGGCAGAATTATGCCATATGAATTGGCACAGACAAGTGAGCCTATTAATGCTGATCCGCCTATACTCGTCTTTATTATTTTCGTCCCAAACCAGCTTTCAAGTTTCTTTACCTTAGATTCTGGAAGCTGGCTTGGTGCTATGAGAAACTTATCTGTTACGCGCATAAATACACCTATACTTGCGCTGCCAAACACATCTAAAAGAAACAATGCCATCGCTATTCTCCTTCAGCCAAATAAACGGTTATTAGACCCTCCTTATCCTTCACAGCTCGAACCCTAATTTTACGCGGCGGACTCTCGATTCCTCTGCTCCATATTTTCTCGTTAACTTCATTTGATATTATTATGGACTTATCGTCAGCTTTCATATGTCTCTTGATGAATGCTTTGAGTATGCGCATCGCCCTTGGAGCCCGCTTAGTTACAGGCGTAATCCATGCTCTTCTAAGCGGAACAGTATATATACGTTCCTCCAAGATTTCCTCTTCAGTTTTCTTCTCACTCACTTCAGCCTTTGTTCTCTCTTCTCCTTTCTCACTCATCTAAGCCGCCCCCTAAGCCTTTATTTTTGTTCTTCTCCAGTGTCTCTTTGGTATTCTAGCGATTTTACCGAGGGTTTTCGCTATAACCCATGATGGTATAGGTTTATTCTTTTTACCAGCACTTATTAATCTAAGCTTCTTTGCAAGAGGTTTATGTCTAGCCAATATTTACATCCTCCTTATTTGAATCTCCCTTTTCCCAGCCTGCAATCTCCTTAAAATCTCTTTAAGCTGCTCATCATCTATAGGTATGCTTATTCTTCCCTGCTGTGCGATCTGAATAAGCTGTTCCTCTAGATGTGCTGCGAAATCAGGCTTAACCATCTTCAAATTTGTAAGTCTCTGCCTAGCCTCAGGTGTAAGTATCCTTCTTAATATAGCTTGTTTTTGCGCCTCAAGCCTTTTTCGCATTTCAGCAGCCTCTTGCTCCTCTAATATTCTCTGCTGTAGCTCCATCAGCTTCCTTTTTCTTATTGCCTCAAGATCCTCATCGTCTAAGCTCATTTCTTAAATAACCTCCCGCCCAGATTAATATTTGCTTAAGGCTGGGTTAATCTTCTCTAACTCTCTCTTTATTTCCGCTGAAAGTGAATCTAGTAGTCTCCTCCCCTCGGAGGTAATAACTCTACCCTTTCCCTTTATCGCCTCTACTAATCCAGCTTTTTCAAGCTGCTGGAGAGCTTTCCTAACTATTGCTCCACTACCCTTTCTAGTGTGCTCAGGTCTTGTTCCCCTATCCTTCCTTCCACCATACTCGGCGCACAAATGCTCCACACCTATAGGCCCATTAATATATATTTTTCTAAGTAGCGATGCGCATCGAGTATACCACCAATCTGGGTTCTGAGGCGCCCTACTAGCATGCGCGCCAGTCTTAACATATGGTGCCCACTCGGGCGGCTCAATTGCATCAAAATTATCTTTCAGATACTTCGCTAGCCGCTCTATTAATATTGATGGGGGCACATCGTATGGTGTTGGCAATGCTACTCATTCCTCACCCATTTTAATTTCCTTTTTTCACTATTCTAAAAGGACCCTTATAAATACTTATTTGCTGTTTTCACGGGACATGGCAACTTGAGTAATTATTGTTTGACTAGTCAGGTTATAAGAGTGCTTGTTGCTCTTAAATGATGAAAATCTGGTTATTTTGAAAATATGCTTAAGGCGAGCGTAGATGACATTTGA
>Ga0105158_1000583_pt1 | contig 15381 bp, 17 predicted proteins | sample LHCtaG_FD_81567 | JGI IMG/M metagenome (GOLD analysis project Ga0105158, IMG submission 81567) | Hot spring microbial communities from Little Hot Creek, USA to study Microbial Dark Matter (Phase II) - LHC4sed_matched | ecosystem: Environmental > Aquatic > Thermal springs > Hot (42-90C) >...
GTTCGGCTTCGAGTGGGAGCCCTTCTCCGACCTCGGCCACATGCGCTACGGCCCTGAGGCGGCCCTGGTCATCGACCTCTTGGCCGAGTACGCGTGGAGGTGCGCCCTCTCCCTCGGCATTCCCCTCTTCCGCGTGAAGGGCACGAACATGTTCGACTTGAGTGTCCCTGCCGTTAAGCAGCACGCCGATCTCTTCGGCGACCGCCTCTACACGCTCGAAGTCGGCCAGAAGAAGCTGGTGCTGAGGTACGCGGCCTGCCACCAGCAGTTCGCTATGCTGAAGGATTGGAGCATCAGCTACCGCCACCTGCCCTTCGGCGTCTTCGAGGTGGCCGACAGCTACAGGCTAGAGCAGCCGGGCGAGCTGCTCCTCTGCTTCAGGCTCAGGAGGTTCCTGATGCCGGATCTGCACATCCTGGCGAGGGACCTGGAGGAGGCGAAGGCGATCTCGCTGAAGGTTCACGCGAAGATCTACGAGGAGGTTAGGAAGGTGGGGAGGGACTACGTATCTATCTACAACCTCACGCGCAGCTTCCTCGCCGAGCACCGGGAGTACCTGGCGAAGCTCGCTGCGATGGAGGGGAAGCCCGTGCTGCTCCACTTCGTGCCGGAGGGCAAGTACTACTGGGTGATCAACGTCGAGTACAACGTCATCGACCAGCTGGGCAGGCCCCGCGAGATCGGCACTTTCCAGATCGACGTCGGCAACGCGGAGCGTTTCGGCATAACCTACGTGGACGAGAGCGGCGCTAGGAGGCACCCGGTGATCATCCACACGGCCATCATCGGCTCGCTCGAGCGGTACCTGTACTTGCTCTTCGACACGGCCGCGAGGGAGGAGGCGAGTGGCGGGAAGCCCAGCCTCCCGCTGTGGCTGTCGCCCGTCCAGGTTAGGGTCATTCCGGTTTCGGGGGATCAGATCGGGAGAGCGATTGAGATCGCGGAGAAGCTGAGCGCGGCGGGGGTGAGGGCGGACGTGGACGACCGGGACGAGAGCGTCGCGAAGCGGGTGAGGGACGCGGAGGTGAAGTGGATACCCTACATAGTGGTTGTGGGGCCGCGCGAGGTGGAGAAGGGGGTATTGAGCGTCAGGAAGCGTGAGGGCGGCGTGAGCGAGATGGCGCTCGAGGAGCTCCTCGCCGAGGTCGAGAAAAAGCTCGAGGGGTACCCGCGCGCCCCCCTCCCCATGCCGCTGAGGGTCTCCGCGAGACCCGGCTACTGAGCGGGGGGTTCGCGCTGAAGCTCTCGCTGAGGGACCTCCTATACGAGAAGGTCAGGCTGAGGGAGGAGCTAGCATCGAAGCTCGGTCACGAGCGGGCTTCAAGAGCTTGCAGCGACTACCACGCTCGCAAGCCGCCCGTTCACTGCGGCGCTACCGTCCACAGCGTCCTCGGTTGCACATTCAGGTGCGCGTACTGCTACTTGCCCGACATGGGCGTCAGCTTCGCGAAAGCCCAGCCGTACGGCTTGAGCGGTGAGGAGATGGCGCTGGCTCTCCTCTGCAACCCCTTCCTCCTCCCCGGTCCGCTGGGCACCTACGTGGCCTTCGGCAGCTTGGGGGAGCCCCTCCACGACGTCGGTGTCTCGAGGACCCTCGAGTACGCCGAAGTTCTCTCCCGCCTCCTCTGTAACCCCATGCAACTTTCCACGAAGGCGGTCGTGAGCGAGCAGGTAGCCGCTAGGCTGGCGAAGCTCGAAGCCCCCCTCAACCCGCTCGTGACCATCGTAACCTTGAGAGCGGCTGCGAAGCTCGAGCCGGGAGCTCCCAGCCCTTGGGAGCGGCTCGAGAGCTTGAGGAGGCTTAGGAAGGCCGGCCTGTATCCCATGGTCTTCCTCCGCCCCCTCATGCCCGGTCTCGAGGAGGACGCGCTAGAGATCGTGCGGGAGGCCAAGCGCTACGGTGCTGTTGCGGTGGTGCTCGGGGGCTTGCGGGTGACGCCGAGCATCGTAACCCGCCTCAAGGCCGCGGGCGTGGACGTCTCGAGCGTCCTGAGCGAAGTCGGCGACCGCCTCAGGGAAGGCGTCCAAGTGAGCGTGCCCTCCCGAGCGCTGAAGGAGGCGGTGGCGGAGGAGGCGAGGCGCATCGGCTTGACGCCGCTCTACAGCGCGTGCTGCGCCAGTACGCTCAATGTGTACTTGAAAACGGGGCGGCGAGTGCCCTGCCCCGGCCTCGACTTCGTCGATGAGCGCTTCTGCGCGAAGTGCCCCGTAAATTGCCGCGGCGTTAGGGTGGAGATCGACCCCGAAGAGGTGAAGTGGGCGGTCAGGGAGCTGTTAGGCGTGGAGGCGGAGGTCGAGGAGGAAGGCTTCGAGCTAATCCTCCGCGTGAGCGACGCGAGGGGTGCGCTGAGCCGCCTGAAGCGGAAAGCGACGCACAGGGTAGTCGTCGAAACGGCTTACAGGAGGAGGTTGCGCGTAAGGAGCGTGCAGGGGTGAAGGAGTTAGCCGGCGACGTCGGGGGGTGGCGGCAAATGGCTGTCTCTGGCGCGCGCCGGAATCCGCTCAGGAACCTGCTCCTCAGGCTGGTTTGGGACCGCGGCCTGAACCCGAGGGACTACGTCATCAGCTTCGAATCCCGCGGGGCGCCGAGCGGCGTTGAGGCCATTAGGGGGGACGCGCTGGAGAAAGTGTACCTCAGGGGGTTCGAGGCGAGGGTCGGCGGCAGCGCGCGGTACGTCCCCTTCCACCGCGTGATCGAGGTGCGGAACGAGGCTACGGGGGAGGTGCTGTACCGCTCCCGCAGAGCGGCTTAAGAAAGCCAAAAACTTCGAATAAATTGCTGAGACGGAGCGGGCTAGATCCCTTTCTGTGCCATGTATAGCAGGAGGTCGACTAGCCTGCAGCTGAAGCCCCACTCGTTGTCGTACCACGCTATGACCTTGACCTTGTTGCTCTTACCTCCGAGCACCATGCTCGCCAGGGAGTCGTAGATCGCGGAGTACGGGTTGCCGAGGACGTCGGAGGATACGATGGGCTCGTCAACGTACTCGAGTATGCCCTTCAGGTAGGTTTCCGAAGCCTCCTTGAACGCCTTGTCCATCTCCTCTTTTGTCACCTCCCTGCCCAGCTGGGCCACGAGGTCGACCACCGAAACATTGGCGACGGGCACGCGCATCGCCATGCCGTCCATCTTGCCCTTAACCTCCGGTATCACGAGGTGAAGCGCCCTAGCAGCGCCGGTGGTGGTCGGTATGATGTTGACGGCAGCCGCCCTAGCCCTCCTGAAGTCCTCCGGGTGGACGAGGTCGAGGACCCTCTGGTCGTTGGTGTACGCGTGGACCGTGGTCATGAAGCCCCACTCAAGCCCGAAGTTCTTGAGGAGGACGTAGACGACGGGGGCGAGGCAGTTGGTCGTGCAGCTCGCGTTCGATACCACCTCGTGCTTCTTAGGATCGTACATCTCGTGGTTCACTCCCATCACGATCGTCACGTCGGCTCCCTTCGACGGGGCCGTCACCACCACCTTCTTTGCGCCCGCCTTGATGTGGAGCGCGGCTTTCTCGCGGTCGGTGAAGCGGCCGGTGGCCTCCATCGCGACGTCTACGCCGAGGTCCTTCCACGGGAGCTTCTCGGGGTTGGGCTCATTCAGCACGGGGATCTCCATCCCGTCGACGACGATCTTGTTGTCCTTCACCTCCACCCTGTTAGGTAGCTTGCCGAAGGTGGAATCGTATTTGAGCAGGTAGGCCAACATCTTCGCGGTGCCGATGTCGTTGATAGCGACTACCTCGTAGGCGTCGAAGAACTTCTCGTTCTTCAAAGCGGCTCTGAAGAACAGCCTACCGATCCTCCCGAAGCCGTTTATCGCCAGCCTGTACTTCATCGCAATCCCGCCTGTTATCTGCGGTTTAAAGCTTTCCACTAAAGATTAGGAGGAACCCGAGCCCGCGGCGCGCGCTACTTCGAGCGTGTGCGCACGGCTGCGAAGTGGCGAGAGGGGCCGAGGGGGTTGGTGAAGTGCCCCTGCGGCCGCGTGACGCAAAGCGACATCAACGCAGCGCTGAACATTTTGCGGAGAGGCGCGAGCGCGCTGGGGCTCACGACCAAGCTGCCAGAGCGCGTCAAGGTGCTCAGCTTCGTACCGACGCCCGACAGGGTAATCGAGCAGAAAAGGAAGAAGGGGAGGTCCGATAGCCCCGTGGTATAAGGCGGGGTAACGAGATGGCGCGGCGCGTGCTCAGGCTTGCCCGGGTCCATCACTGATCAGGCCTTTCGAGCGTCATCATCCGGTAAGACCCGTGCCAACACTCCTTAAATACCTGCGCTCCATTGGCAGCTCGATGAGCTTAGAGGCTTGGAGGGAGGTGGCGATCTACATTGTCGGCGACATCGTGCTTTCGCCTTCGCCGGGGAAGGCGATGAGGAAGTGGCGGGAGCAGTTCCGCGTCACGCAGACCGACCTGGCGAACGCGATGGGGGTTTCCCCCTCGGTTCTCAGCGACTACGAGAGCGGACGGAGGCGCGTGCCAGGGACCAGGTTCCTTCGCAAGTTCGTTGCCAGCTTGATACAGATCGACGAGAGCAGGGGCGGCCACACGCTGAGGAGCCTCTCGACGCTGTTCGTAGGTTCGTCGAAGCTTAGGGAAGCCGTCCTCGACATGCGCGAGTTTGAGGAGCCGGTGAGGTCGAAGGAGTTCTGCGAGAAGATAAAGGCCGAGCTCATCGTGGGCACGGGGAGGGAGCTGATCCTCGGTTACACGGTGGTTGACTCGCTCAAGCTCGTGGTCGAGGTGCCGGCCATCGAGTACGTCAGGCTTTACGGGGCGACAACGCAGAGAGCGGCGATCTTCACGGGCGTCACCATCGGGCGGAGCCCCATAATAGCCGTGAAAGCGATGCAGGCGGGGATGGGCGGCCTCAGGCCCTCCCTCGTCGTGATGCACGGCATATCGAAGCCCGACAGGCTGGCCGTGACGATAGCCGAGAGGGAGGGGATACCGCTAGCCGTGTGCACCTTAAAGAGCGTAGAGGAACTGTTAGAGGCCCTCAGGAGCATTTAGCTTCCGGTTGCGCCCGCGCGCCCTCACTCCACCCTCACTCTGTAGCTATTTCTGCGGGGCAGCGTGACCTCGAGGTACCCTGAGCGGAACGACGCTTGCGCGCCCTCTGCGTCGACGTCGGGCGGTAGCTCCAGCTCGAGCTTGTAACCCGTGACCTCGCACCTTGCGTAGTAGGGCACGTCGCAGAGGCGCAGGGGCTCCCTCATGGCGGCTCGAACCACCAGCCTCCTGCCCACGATGGATACTTCGACCGCCTCTTTGCTCACCTTCGGAAGGTCCACTCTCACGAGGATTCTATCCCCCACGTCGACGACCTCGTACAGGGGCTCCACTTCGCCACTTTCGGCGTCCACGATCGGTTCGAAGACCTGCTCGACCTCCCTCAGCAGCCTCCTCAGCTCCCGCCTCAGCTCCCTGAAGCTCTCCTCGAACCACTCCTCCACGCCGACCACCCTACATGTACATGGCGGGGACCGCGAACTCGTAAGCTTTGCCCGCCTCGCGCATCGCCTCCATGGTCCTCCTCATGGTCTCGCGGAGCCTCGCCCTAATTTCCTCCTCCTGCTCGAGGAGCGGCTCGACGCTGACCTTCAAGCCGAGGAGAGGGTCGAGCGCGGTCAGCACCGCGGCAGCGGCGCCCGGGTCCGGGTAGTTGAGGAACGACTCGGCGAGCAAAGCTACGCACCTCGCTGCCCACTTGTAGCACTCCTTGAGGATTAGAGCGTAGGGACCTGAGACGAAACCCTCTTTGAACAGATTGAAGCCGCTTTTCTCGATGAGTTCCGCGTCGTCCTTCGTCACGCCAGCCCCAAAGACGGCCGGTTTCTCGAGCTTCAACCGCTGGGGCGTCGGCACGCCGCCGAGCAGCAGCAGCCGCTCAACGCCCTTCGAGAGTCCCCACTCTACCACGAGGCGCGCGAGGGAGTGCATGCCCCTGACCTCGATCGCGACCTCGCTGACTAGCAGGAGCGCGTCCTTATTCTCGAACGAGAAGCGGTGCACCCTCATAACCGGGTAGGGGCGTGCATCGTGGTAGAGGATCACTGGCGGAAGGTGCCTCGAATCTAGGTAAGCGACCATGTCGGCGTTCAGCATCTTGATTAGGTACGTCGACGCTATGAGCCCCACAAGCCCTGCGTCTGGCATACCCACGATGAGGTAATCGGCTCGCGGCACGTCCCTCAGCTCGTAAACGGTCCAATCCTTCATCGGTCTGCGTTTCGAGGAGCGGGGAAATAAGCGCTGCGCCCTCCCGGCGCCGCTCGAGTGGGCTAGGGCACTCGGTTGAGGAGAAAAAGAAGGCTTTGGCGGCTACTTGCTGTACTTTTTCAGCTCCTCGATGACGGGCAGGGTGCCTTTGCTGAGGAACTCCATCAGCGCGCCGCCACCCGTACTTACGTGCGAGACCTTGTCCGTGTAGCCGAACTTCGCCGCCGCGGCTATTGTGTGGCCCCCGCCGATCACGCTGAAGGCTTTAGACTTTGCGATCGCTTCGAAGACCCTTTTAGTGCCGATCGCGAACTCCTCGACTTCGAAGACCCCCATCGGCCCGTTCATTACCAAGCTCCTCGCCTTTGCGATTAGCTTCTCGTACTCCTCGAGGGTTCTCGAGCCGACGTCCTTAATCAGGTGCTGGGTCGGCAACTGCTCGACCCCCATCTCCCTCCTTTTACCGCCCACGTCCACCGCGAGATCTACGGGGAGGACGATCCTGTCGCTGAACCTGTTGAGGACGTCCTTGAAGCGAGGCAGCAGCTGTAGGAAGCCCTTCTCCTCCAGCACCTTCACGTTCGGTTCGCCGAGGTCGTAGCCCTTCGCAGCGAGGAACAAGTTCGCAACGAGCCCGCCCGTCAGTACGTAGTCGGCGATACCCTGGCTCAGCACAGCCTCGGAAATCTCGGCCGAGTCCTCAGCTTTCGCTCCACCCAGAACGTAAACGCAGGGGCGCTCGGGCCTCGCTCGAACCCTCGCTAGCGCGCGCAACTCCCTCTCGAGGACCCTCCCCGCCACCACGTGCTTTGCGACGGGCATGAAGCCGACGAGCGACGCGTGCGCCCTATGCGCAGCGGCGAAGGCGTCCACCACGAACACGTCCACGTAGGGCGCGAGGCTCTGGACGAGCTCGGACTTCGCGTGCTGCTCGGCGCTCGCGCTTTTCGTTTCGCCGTCCCACATCCTCACGTTCTCGAGGAGCAGCACGTCGCCCTCGCGCAGGGCCTCGATGGCCGCCCTCGCCTTGCTCCCGAATATGTCGTCCACGAAGCGTACCTCCTTCCCCAGCAGCCTGCCCATTATCTCAGCGTGCTCGCGGAGGCTCGTGAAGTCGGGGTCGCCCTTGCGCCCCTGGTGAGCGAGCACCACGACCTTCGCCCCTTTGGAGACGAGCTCCTTGATCGTCTGCTCGGTGTGCTCCCGTATCCTACTGTCGTCGAGGATGCGCTTCGTCGCGGGGTCGATGGGGGAGTTTATGTCAACCCTCACGAAAACCCGCTTCCCGGAAACGTCAACGTCGTCCAGGGTTTTGATCCCGTACTCTGGCAGCATGCTCCCGCCGGAGCTCTCGGCGGGGAACCGCTATTTAAGCAAGATCTCTAAGGAGTTAAGGTGCCGCGGAGCTCGTGAGCGCGGCGAGCGAGACGTCGAGAGTTGCCGAAAGCAGCATGAGCGACGCTGCTAGCGCGAGGAGAGCCAGCGTCAGCTCCAGCGCCGGTATCCTCCTTTGCAGCATCGCAGCTGTTAGCCACATGCTCTCCGTCAGGGCTATCGCGTATGCGAGCATGTAGAGCCAGGTCGAAGGGGTAGCGAGCAGTGACAGCACCAGGGCGAACGTGCTCTTCGCCTCCGCGTACGCTACAGCTTTCACGGTCAGCCCGAGCGAAAACGCCGCGTAAGCGGCGAAGAAGGGCCCTAAGAAGGGCGCGCTCAGCGCGATCAGCGTGAAGGCGTTGTACGAAAAGAGCCGGTACACCGCTTCGTCTGGCGCTTTCGCCGGTGCGAGGATCTCGAGTCTGGCTTTGTACTGCGCGTACAGCTCCCTCAGCACGCCGGCGGGGGCTGGCAAGCTCGCGCCGGCGACGATCGTGGCTAGCAGCAGGCTCATCACAACGGGGTAGTTTTTCGCGCGCAGCTTCAGGGGGGCCAGCTCCCTCACGCCTCTCGAGAGCGACGCGGCTCGACGGCTTATAGTGTTTTCGCGCGCCGGTTGCGGGAGTAGCCGCGCTGATAGGGAGCGCGCCGCTGGGCGCCGCGCCCGCATCCCTAAAATACGAACCCGGTAGCCGGGCCCCGGCCGACGATGAAATTTTCGATGAGAGTCGGGATAGCCGGGTACGGTGCGTACGTGCCCATCTACAGGATTAAGGCAGCGGAGGTTGCTAGGATCTGGGGCAGCGGCGAGGAAGAGCCAGTAAAGGAGAAGAGCGTACCGAGCTTGGACGAAGACTCGCTGACGATGGCCTACGAGGCGGCGAGGGAGGCCCTCGAGATGGCGGGGGTAGAGCGCAGCGAGGTCGGTGCTGTGCTGGTCGGTTCGGAGTCGCCGCCCTACGCCGTGAAGCCCTCCGCCACGGTCATCGCCGAGGCCCTCGGTCTCACCCCGAAAGTCGTCGCGATCGATATGGAGTTCGCGTGCAAGGCGGGTACGACCGCTATGATACTGGTGGCTGGTCTCGTCGCGAGCGGAGCGATAAAGCACGGGTTAGCGATAGGGACCGATAACGCGCAGGCGAGACCGGGCGACGAGCTCGAGTACACGGCCGGTGCGGGGGCGGCTGCCTATCTGGTGTCGGGTGACAGCAGCAAGCTCCTAGCGGTCATCGAGTGCGCGCACTCCTACGTGACGGATACGCCGGATTTCTGGAGGAGGGAGAGTGAGCGGTACCCCAGGCACGCGCACAGGTTCACGGGGGCTCCCGCCTACTTCGGCCACATCGTCGGCGCAGCGAAGGGGTTGATGGAGGAAGCCGGTCTGAAGCCCAGCGACTTCGATTATGTCGTGTTCCACCAACCGAACGTGAAATTCCCGCTGAGGGCAGCTCAGATGCTCGGCTTCAAGCCTGAGCAAGTGAAGCCGGGGCTTCTGTGCAGCGAGATCGGCAACACGTACGCGGCGTCGTCGCTCATCGGCTTGGCTAGGGTCCTCGACGTGGCGAAGCCGGGCCAGAGGGTACTCGTGGTCTCGTTCGGCAGCGGCGCTGGCTCAGACGCGATAAGCCTCGTGACGACCGAGAACGCGGGGGGTAAGAAGAGCTCGCTCGAGCGTATGCTTTCCAGGAAGGTGTACGTGGACTACGGGCTTTACGCGAAGATGAAGGGGGTCCTCCAGGTGGTTTAGCATGGCTAAGCGGGTGTTCGTGATAGGGGCTGGCGCCGCAAAGGTTGGCGAACACTGGGACAGGTCACTGAGGGACTTAGCCGTGGAGGCGCTGCTCGCCGCTATTAAAGATGCAGGGATCGATAAGCGCGACGTGGAGGCCCTTTACGTCGGCAACATGATGTCGGGCGAGCTGCAAGGCCAAGAGCACCTCGGCGCGCTGGTAGCTACGTGGGCGGGCATGGTCGGCGTTGCGGCTTTCAAGGTTGAGGCAGCGTGCGCCAGCGGAGGCGCGGCGCTGCACCAAGCGTACCTAGCGGCGGCCTCGGGCCTCTATGACTGCGTCGCAGTCGTGGGCGTCGAGAAAATGACGGACGCGCTACCCAGCGATGTTACTTCGGCGCTGCTCACGGCGGAGGACCAAGAGTACGTCGTTTTCACGGGGGCAACGTTCGTTGGGTTAAACGCGCTGGTGTACAGGATGTACCTGACCAAATACGGCGTTAAGCAGGAGGATGTGGCGCGCTTCGCAGTCCATTGCCACAAGATGGCCGTTAATAACCCCTACGCGCAGTTCCGGCGCGAGGCTACCCTCGAGGATGTCATGAGCTCGCCGTTGATCGCGGACCCGATAAGGCTCCTCGAGTGCGCGCCCGTGGGCGACGGGGCGGCGGCGCTTGTCTTGTGCAACGAGGACTTCTTGAGAAGGAACTCGCACGACGTGTTGGTCGAAGTGGCGGGGAGCGCGGTGGCAACGGACGTCTTAAGCGTCCACGAGAGGAAGGACCCGCTGGCGATGGCGGGCTCCCGAAAGGCAGCGGAGGCGGCGATGAAGAGAGCGGGAATCGAAGCTAAGGACGTCGACGTGTTGGAAGTGCACGACGCCTTCACAATACTCGGCATCCTCACGTTAGAGGCTCTCGGTTACGCGCCACCGGGCAAAGGGTGGCAGCTGGTCGCGGAGGGGGAGCTCGAGCCGGGCGGCAAGATTCCGACGAACACGATGGGCGGACTCAAGGCGAGGGGGCACCCCGTGGGCGGCACCGGGATCTACCAGGTGTTCGACATCGTTAGGCAGCTGAGAGGTGAGGCGGGGCCCAGCCAGGTGGAGGGGGCGGAGATCGGTTTAGCGCAGAATCTGGGCGGCGTTGCGGGCACGGTTGTGATCCACGTCCTGAGGAGGGTGAGGTAGATGGTGTGGGCCGAGAGCGTTCCTCGGGTTTGGAGGGAAAGGGCGAAGAAGTACAGGTTGCTCGGCGGCAAATGCCCCTCCTGCGGGAGCCTAGTGTACCCGCACAGGCAGGTTTGCCCCCACTGCGGTCGCGAAGGCTTGCAACCGATCGAGCTGCCGAGGAGGGGGAGGGTCATCAGCTACACGGTGATCAGGCACCCGCCAAGCGACTTCGCGGGGAAGGAGCCGTACGTGGTGGCAATCGTCGAACTCGAAGGAGGGGCGCGCGTTCTAGCGCAGCTTACGGACGTGAGGCCCGAGGAGGTTAAGGAGGGCATGGAGGTAGAGGCCGTGTTCAGGAGGTACAGGGAGCAATCGCCAAACGGCATCATCGAGTACGGCATCAAGTTCAGGCCTGCCTAGCAGCGGCAAGGTCAACCCTGCTTTTTCTCAACCGCTCCTCGCTATGAAGAAGCCCGTTGTTCTATGAATGTGCGGGAAGAGCCTGCGCACCTGCGAGCTGCATAGGAACCCCGGGTAACCGGGTTCTCCGACGATGCCCTCCGGCTTTAAGCGTTCGGGCTGCAGCACGGAGTCCACGACCTCCTCCCCCTCCTCGCTTAGCAGGGAGCAGGTTGAGTATACGAGCAGGCCCCCGCCCTCCAGGTGCTGCAGCGCGTTTGCCAGCATGCTTGCCTGGAGCTTCGTGTAGCGGTTCACGTCCGGCTCTTTCCAGAGCGCGAGCCTGAGCGCAGGGTCGCTGGCGAGAGCGCCGCTATTCGTACACGGAGCATCGAGCAGCACCCTCTCGAACTTCCGCGCGAGTTTTAGGGCCGTCGAATCTGCGACCACTATGTGGACGTTCCTCACGCCCAATCTCGATAGGAGCCTTTTCATTTCCTCGACTCTGCGCCTGGACACGTCGATCGCGACCACCTCCGCCCCGTTACCGGCTAGTTGCTGGATGAGCGACGTTTTCACGCCCGGAGCCGCCGCGGCGTCGAGCACCCGAAGCCCAGCGCGGGGCTCGAGAGCGTGGACAACAGCAGCGCTCCCCCTATCCTGCACGATCACCAACCCCCGCTCGGCAAGCTTCAGCACCTCGAGCGGGGGGTCTTCGACGCCCACGAGCTCTAGCAGCTCGGGGAAGTCTTTGTCCTCCCTCACCGCCACTCTCTCCAAGGCCTTCACGATTTTCTGAACGCTGGTCTTGAGCTGGTTGACTCTCACCCACACCGTGCGCCTCGCGCACGCCTTGGCCAGTTTCTCAACTTCGCTCAACGGCATCCTTTCGGCCAGCTTTCTCACGAGCCACGGCGGGAAGGAGCTGGAGATCGCAATCCTGTCGTGGGGGGGTAAGCGGGACAGCTCCACCTCGAGCCGCTCGAGGCTACGCCGTGACAGCAGCGCCCTGAGCTTACCGCTGAGTAGTCCGCTCTCTACGTGGGCTACGGCTCGCTCCCCACTCGAGAGCGCCAGTGCGTACGCTACGCGGAACGCGCACTTGCGCCTCAGCGGCAACTCATCCGCTCCGTGGAGCTTGAGGAGGAAGTCCGCTTCGGCGAACTTCAACAAAGCCGCCCTAGCCGCCTCGAGAGCCCCCTCCCCCCTCTTTCCCACCTTCTTCGTGGCCTCGAGGAAGGCGGCCTCCAGCGAGAGCTTACGCCGCTCCACCAGCTCGAGCGTGAGCGCCGCGAGCCTAAAAGCGGTCGGCGAGAGCTCTTCCATGACCCGTTGTTACGGTAGAACGTTCTTGAGTAAGAAACTCGAGTAAAGGATCAGGGAAGCTACCAAGAAACCCCTCTCCCTAGACGTTTCGCAGAAGACCGATACCGCGGCCGTTAGCAGTCCAAGCGTGACGGCTTGGAGTAAGCGCAGCGCGAGTGCCAGAGCGAGCATCGTGGTGTACGGCACATAGGGGTACTGCAACCCGGTCAAGGCGTAGTGGATGAGCATGTAAGCGTAGAGGGGGAGCTGAGAGACGGCCACACCGGCCGCTGCGCTGAGCGGAGGGGCTCTCGCGCCGAAAGCTAAGCGCGGGATCAGGAGGACTATTAACGTCGATGCCAGCAAGCTCACTGCGAACTCCACTGCGAGGAGAACCTCCGGTTGCAAGGTGAGCGAGAGGAGATCCCTTGGGAATAGGAGCGGCACCTGCTCGATCTCGATCAGCTTCAGCGGGAGCCGCGTTAGGAGCGATGCAGCAGCTCCTATCGATGCGGTTAGAATCAGCGTTAGCGCGCTTAGCAGAGTATTCCTGTAAAGGGGGACGAACAGCCGCTGAGGTACAAGGATGGGCAAAACGTACTTGTCGATCACTTTCACCGCTTTTCGCCTCTCTCTCGCGGATAATGCCCGCCGTATTGCCTCGTCCCCCTCTTTTACTGCCCTGTAGAGCGCGTGCCCCTTGCTCGTCAGCACGTATTTCCTCGATGAACTGTCCTTGTCAACGAAGCCCTTAAGCCCGTCGATATTGTAGTACAGCGCGCCGACGCTCGTGCCAAGCTCTCTTTTGAGCTCGGAGAACGACATTGCACCGCGCTCCGCGAGCAACTCGATGATCCTCCTCTTTACGGGGTTTCCAAGTATGGAATACACCTCTTCGAAGCTGGGAGCGTCGTCGACCTCGTTTGATGGCATCGCGCCTAACTACCGGGACAACCTATAAGGGTAGCGGGCAGCTCTCTCGCGCAAGAGGGCGAGCCTGGCGGGACGCGCCGCGCAAGGGATATTAAGTACGCGTCGCCTCTCCTCTGTAGCGCGCATGCTCTGCTACAGCTTACTGTACGACGGCTCGCCGAGGAGCTTGGAAAGGTTGAGGCAGTTACCAGATGTGGCACTCGAGTTGCTGCTATCCTCGAGCACGCTCGTTTCCCTGAGCCTCCCCGAGATCGTGGACTCCATCTTGGATGAAGGCGCGAAAGTTGCGGCCGTTAAACTCGCCGATGGAGCGAAGTGCGGCGCCGAAGGTGTTGAGAAAGCGGTTTTGGTGGCTGATGAGCTGGGAGCTGAGCTGGTCGTGGTTCCGATAAACGCTGAAAGCGCGGAGGAAGCGCTAAGCGCGCTCGAGGAAGCTTACGGTTTGATCGTCGCTTACTCTAAAAAGGTGGCCTTAGAGCCGACGCGCAGAGCCTTCCCGAAAGCCCTCGAGTTCATGAACGGCTTTCTTGGGGGCGTGTTCAAGCTGTCCGTGTCTCCCTCTCGCGGCTCCACAACAGAGGAGATCCTGGCGCTATCGCTAGCCCACCTGGGCCAGCTGGCGGCTGTCAAGCTAGCGGGCTTCGCGCGGGACGGCAGGGTGTTGAGGGTCTCTAGCGCGGGAGGGTTGAACGTTTTCGCGATAATAAGGGAGCTCTTAGAAAGAGGCTACGATGAATACTTTGTCCTGGATTACGAAGCAAAGGGGCTCATACTCCCCCCTGAAATTGTCAGGAGCGATTGCGACCTCCTGTCTCAGTACATCCACTCCCTGCTCGAGAAGCTCTGAGCTGCGGGAGGAGCTTGCTCTTCTTGGACTCGGCGGCGTTAAACATAACCCAGCCGACCCACGCTGAGAAGAACACCGCGAAGCCCACTAGAACCGCGAGGGGTAAAGCTACGACCCACCAAGCCCATGCCTCCCGCCCGAAGGAGGATGCGAGCGCCTTGACCCAGACGGCGAACGAAAGAGCGTACAACGCACCGAAAGTCAGCGATGCCACCATCACCGCGAGACCGAGCCCCCTCCCTCTCACAGGGGCTGCTCATTCCCGGGGGGAAAACTTTTGCTGCTAAGCGCGCGAGCGCGGCCTCCAAAGGGTCTGGCGCGCGGAACCTTCTTTAGTTCTAGCTTTCTGAGGTCCCCGCAGGATGCGGAGCGCTGCGAGCAGGTGAGGGCGGTGCCTCGCTTCGCGAGAATCGTGCGAAAACTCGCGACGGTGTCGGGCATATACAAGCTCTACGAGAAGTTGCTCGAATCGGAAGTTAGAAGCGACGGCAGGATCCCTTCGCATATCGCGGTGATACTCGACGGCAACAGGAGATGGGCTCGAGAAGAGGGCGTACCGATCGAGGTCGGCTACAGGGAAGGAGCTCGGCGAGTGGAGGATTTCCTCAAATGGTGCTACGATTTGGGCGTAAAGACCGTTACGCTCTACGCGCTTTCGACGGAGAATCTCTTGCGCAGAAAACCTGAGGAGATTCAGCTCCTCCTGGGGATCCTGCGCGAGTACTTGCAGAAGGAGCTGCAGGAGGGAGAGCTTGCGAAGAGGAGAGTTAGGGTGAAAGCCATGGGGCTCCTCGACATGCTCCCGCTCGACATTGCCAAGGGGATTAGGGAGCTTGAAAGGAGGACGGAAAGCTTCACGGAAAGGTTTCTCAACTTAGCCATAGCGTACGGCGGTCGCGCGGAGATCGTAGAGGCTGCAAGGAAGATAGCGGCGGATGTGCTGAAGGGGGCTCTGAAGCTCGAGGATATAGACGAGGAAACGTTCGAAAAGTACCTTCAAACCTCGCACCTGCCTAACCCGCACCCGGACCTCGTGATACGCACGAGCGGCGAAGTGCGGATCAGCAACTTCTTGCTCTGGCAGATCGCCTACTCGGAGCTCGTGTTCCTAGACGTGTACTGGCCTGAGTTCAGGAAAATAGACTTCCTGAGGGCCCTGAGGATCTACCAGAAGAGGAATCGCAGATTCGGGGCGTAAGCGGCAGTGCAGGGGACTCAGCATCGACATCGATATATATAAGCTGGGCACAAGAGCGAGATGGGCGAGGGGTCATGTCGTACGATCTACTGAGCTTCACCAGCTTCGCCGATTTCATAGAATACTTAGATAACCAAATATCTCAAATCAAAACTAAAATAGATCATTTAGAAAAAAGATACGATGTTTTGAAGAGTAAGGCGGAAAAGGTTA
>Ga0105158_1000588_pt1 | contig 15253 bp, 17 predicted proteins | sample LHCtaG_FD_81567 | JGI IMG/M metagenome (GOLD analysis project Ga0105158, IMG submission 81567) | Hot spring microbial communities from Little Hot Creek, USA to study Microbial Dark Matter (Phase II) - LHC4sed_matched | ecosystem: Environmental > Aquatic > Thermal springs > Hot (42-90C) >...
CCCCCTTTACAGGAGGATCATATTCCTCAAAGGTTCGCCAGCGGGAACGATCGGATAGACGTTCTCGTCTTCCTCAACCCAAAAATCCATCAAAACGGGTTTCCTTATCCTAAGGGCCTCCCTTATTACGGGTTCAACCTCCTCAGGTCGTGTAGCCCTCAAACCCACGGCCCCATAGGCTTCAGCTAACTTAACGAAATCGGGATTCCATTCCCCAAGCCTTGAACCATAGTAGATCTTCCCATGAAAAAGTTCTTGCCATTGCCTCACCATACCCAAATAGCCGTTATTCAAGATGGCCACTTTAACGGGAAGATCGTGTTGTACGGCCGTAGCCAACTCCTGAATGTTCATCTGGATACTGCCATCGCCGGCTATATCGATGACCAATCTGTCGGGAAAGGCCACCTGAGCCCCAATTGCCGCCGGAAAACCATACCCCATCGTTCCAAGACCGCCAGAAGTGAGGAAGGTCCGCGGTTTATTCACCTTGAAGTACTGAGCCGCCCACATTTGGTTCTGTCCAACCTCGGTGGTTATTATGGCATCTCCTCCGGTGAGCTCATAAAGCTTCTGAACCACAAACTGGGGTTTTATCCTTTTCGAGGACGAGTTTGAAAGGTTATTGTAAAGCGTCTCCTGGTGTGTTCTCCATTCCTCTATCTGGTAAAGCCAATGGGACATCCTCTTTCGGTAGTCCTCAAGGTTCACTCCGCTTGTCTCTATCACCTCAAGGAGCTTCCTCAAAACCCTCTTACAGTCCCCAACTATGGGAATATCCACGTGAACGTTCTTCTTTATGGAAGTGGGATCGATGTCTATATGGATCTTTTTGGATTTGGGCGAAAACTCCTCCACTTTACCCGTCACCCTATCGTCAAATCTCGCCCCTATGGCGATCAAAACATCGCATTCAGTAACTGCCATATTAGCCGGATAAGTTCCGTGCATCCCCAACATGCCCAGAAACAGAGGGTGAGTCCCGGGAAATCCCCCAAGTCCCATAAGGGTGGTGGTGACCGGTATGTGTAAAAGCTCCGCAAGCCTTATCAACTCCTCGGAAGCCCCTGATATTATCACCCCACCCCCTGCGTATATGACCGGTTGAGAAGACCGCAGGATAAGTTGAGCCGCCCGCTTTATCTGCTGCATATGCCCTTCCAAGGTCACCTTATAACCCCTTAACTTCACCTCCTCCGGGTAATGGAACTCCGTTTGGGCGGTCAGGATGTTTTTGGGAAGATCCACAAGAACCGGACCAGGCCTTCCGGTTGAAGCAATATAAAAGGCCTCCCTCACTATACGGGCCAAATCCTTAACGTCAGTAACCAGGTAATTATGTTTGGTACAGGGCCTGGTTATACCGACGATATCCGCCTCTTGAAAGGCGTCATTTCCTATTAAGTGGATGGGCACCTGACCAGTGAAAACCACCACCGGAACCGAGTCCATATAAGCGGTGGCTATACCCGTTACGGTATTGGTGGCCCCAGGGCCGGAGGTGACAAGACATACCCCCACCTTACCGCTTGCCCGAGCATAGCCATCGGCGGCATGAACCGCTGCCTGTTCGTGACGGACCAAAATGAATCGGAAATCCCACTTGGACATCTCTTCAAGCAACGGCAAAATGGCTCCCCCCGGATAACCGAAGATCACCTCAACTCCTTCTCTCTTTAAACACTCAAGTAAAATTTGGGCTCCTGTTTTACGTTTCATTTTGTTCTTTTTTAAATCAAAATATTTGCATTTAATATTGACATTCACCCCTCTTCTTGTCAACGAAAATCAACAAGGAGAAAATTAAGGCATTATTTTGGGGAGGAAAAAAGATGGCGAAGAGGCCTTTTGATCATTATTTTTTCGACTATTTAAGCCTTAAGGAAGCTTGGAGGCTTTTCAGGATCATTGCCGAATTCGTCGAGGGTTTTGAAACCCTGATCAAAGTGGAACCTGCGGTGAGCATATTCGGATCCTCTCGTATAAAGGGAGACTCCCCTCTTTATCAAAAGGCCTATGAGTTGGCAAAAATACTGGTAAAGGAAGGCTATAGCGTTATCACCGGAGGCGGCCCCGGAATTATGGAAGCCGCAAACCGCGGTGCTCTGGAGGCAGGGGGTAAATCCGTGGGTCTTAATATAGACCTTCCGACCGAAGAACCGCCAAACCCCTATTGCAACATAAGGATAAACTTCAAGCACTTCTTTGTCAGAAAGGTCATGTTCACCAAACACTCGATAGCCTTTGTGTTCTTTCCGGGGGGTTATGGCACACTTGATGAGCTTTTCGAGATCCTCACCTTGGTTCAGACCAAAAAGACAAGGCCGTTACCTTTAATATTGGTAGAAAGGGCTTATTGGAACGGCCTTTTTGAGTGGCTGAAGGATAAGGTGCTAGGAGAAGGATGCATCCTTCCTTCGGACCTTCATCTTCTTAACGTTTTTGATGATCCCGAGGAGGTCACGCAGTACATAAAATCTTGGAGGAGGACAAAAGTTCAACGAGCTCGCTGAGGATTTTGGCGGTAGCTCCCCATACTACGCCTTCTCCGATTTTATAAGAAAGAAAGGTCCTGCCTTGAAAACTCAGAGGTGTGGCCTTCTCTTTTCTGAATTCCTTCAAGGGCAGCATCAAAAGGCCCTTGGTTTCCTTCCCGTCGATCTTGAAGTGATAAGGATAGGGGATGATCCCCACAAAGGGGGTTATTATGAAATTGGTAGTCGTCAATACCTCGTCCAATTTCCCCAACAGTTCAACCCGCTTAGGGTCAAGCCCCACTTCCTCAAAGGCTTCTCTTAAAGCCGCTTCTTGGGGGGTTTGGTCCGAAGGCTCTATTATACCCCCAGGAAAAGCGATCTCCCCTGGATGATGAAGAAGGTCTTCGGCCCTCTTTATCAAAAGCACGTGAAGGCACCCGTCCTTCAAAAAAAGGGGAACGAGCACAGCTGCCCGAACGCACCCTTCCAGGTCCTTAATCCTTTGTGGGACATACTTGGAAAAGACCTCCACAAGTCTTTTTTTAAGCTCTTTGAGTTCCATTATCCCCCCTCGGTTGCATTTTACAGTTACCGATAAAAACCGCCCCTTCTTCCACCACCAAAATGGGCGTCACTATGTCACCATTAACCCGAGCCGAAGACCTGAGCTCAAGCTTCTTTAAGGCCTTAAGGTTTCCCACCACGATTCCCTGGATTATAGCGGTTCCTGCCTCTATCTCTCCCTCCACCTTCCCTCCTTCTCCCACGATAAGAAGGTCTGGAGTCCGAATCTCTCCCTTAAAGTTTCCCTCAATCCTCACTGCCCCTTTAAAATCAAGCCTCCCCTCAAAGCTCGTTTCCCTTCCAAGATACCCGTTTATCTCCGAAGGGTCCTTAATCTTTCCCATCTTTTCCCCCTTTAAGGATTTTTTGAACGATCCTTTCCAGGTCATCGAGGGAAAAGAACTCTATCTCTATACGACCGCGCCCTTTTCGATAGTGAATCTTAACCGGAGCCTCTAGCGTTCTCCGAAGATCTTCCAGAAAAAGCTCAAGCTCAGGATCAAAAGAGGGCGAGGCCTTTTTAAAGTGCCTCGAAAGGCTCTCGCTCTCCCTTACTGAAAGCTCTCCTTTGAGGATCTCTCTTAAAAGTTGGAGCTGCTCCTTTTCGGAAGGAAGGGAAAGAATAGCCATAGCATGGCCTCGCGTTATCTTGCCCTCCCTCAGGGCCTCCTTGACCTCTTCGGGAAGCTTCAAAAGCCTCAGCGAATTGGCTACCGAAGACCGGTCTTTCCCCACCCTTTGGGCTATCTCTTCCTGGGTGTAGCCGTACTGCTCAGTCAAGATCTTATAAGCCTCTGCCTCTTCGAGGGGGTTTAAGTCCTGACGTTGTAAGTTCTCTATGAGGGCAAGCTCGAGAAGCTCTCGATCGGATACCTCCTTAACTATCACCGGGACTTTCTTAAGGCCAGCCCTTTGTGCCGCTCGCCATCTCCTTTCACCTGCTATAATCTCGAATCCTCCGTCCTTAGGCCTGACCAGTATGGGCTGTAAAATCCCCTTTTCCTTTATCGAGAGGGCCAACTCTTCGATGGCCTTTTCATCCATGAACTTTCTCGGCTGAAAGGGATTGGGTTTTAAGGACTCAAGGTCGCATAAAATGACCTCTCCCTCATTCAAACTTTCACCCAAAAGGGCCTCTAAACCCTTCCCCAGGCCACTTTTTTTAGGCACCATTTCTCCTCATGATCTCCTTTGCAAGTTCCAAATAGCTCTTTGAGCCTACACAACTCCGGTCATAAAGAAGAACCGGTTTGCCGAAGCTCGGAGCTTCTGAAAGCCTCACGTTCCGAGGGATGATGGTCTGAAACACGGTCGAACCAAAATGCTCCAGCATTTCCTTATAAATGTGTCTTGAGAGATTATTTCTCCCATCGTACATGGTGAGAAGGATCCCTTCTATCTGAAGGTTAAAATTATAACGCTTCTTTACGAGTTTTATGGTCCTTAAAAGCTGGGTCAAACCTTCCATAGCGTAGAATTCGCATTGAAGAGGCACAAGCACCGAATCCGAGGCCACAAGCGCATTGAGGGTTAAAAGGCCTAAGGAAGGGGGACAATCTATTAAAACGAAATCGTAAACGTTGACTTTCCCATGAAGGGCTTCCTTAAGCCTTTTTTCCCTTTGCGGGTGGTCCATGAGTTCTACTTCAGCCCCTATCAGATGAATGTTAGAAGGTATAAGCTCAAGCTTATCGATCTCCGTCCTTAGGATGACCTCCCCTAAGTCTGAAAGGCCGAGCATCAAATGATAGACGGTCCTTTCAAGCTTCTCCTTGTTAAAGCCAAAGGCCGTGGTGGCATTCCCTTGGGGATCAAGGTCAATGAGAAGGACCCTTTTCCCTTCCAAAGCCAAGGAGGCCGATAAATTAACGGCCGTTGTGGTCTTTCCAACCCCTCCCTTCTGATTGGCTATGGCGATCACTTTGCCCATCGATCTGCTTTTTTTCAAAGACAAGTATAAGCCTTTTCCCCATCTGGAGGGGAAGTTCAAATTCTAACTCTTCTTTAAGATTAAAAAGGCTTGGCTCAACTCCTTCAAGCTCTAATTTACCTTTGGGACCTTTCATAGCGATCGCCCTTCCTCCTTTCTGAAGGTAGGGAAAAGCTAAAAGCAAAAACTCTTTTAGACTCCCTAGGGCCCTTGAGACCACCACCGAAAAGCCTTCCTTTCCCCTTTCCAAAATCCCGGGATCTTCAGCCCGTCCATGAATAATCTCAAGGTGTTCGAGCTTGAGGATTCTCTTTATATGCTTTAAAAAGGCCACTCTTTTAAAGGAAGCTTCAAGTAAAGTGACCTTCAACTCATTTTCAACCACCTTAAGCACCAAGCCCGGAAATCCTGCTCCTGTCCCTATGTCGAGAAGCCTTTCCCCCTTTTTAAGGAGAGGAAGAAGGGTTAGAGAATCTACAAAATGTTTTATTGCGATTTCCTTTGGATCTTGTAAAGAGGTCAAATTTTTCTTCGCATTCCACTTTTGTAATTCCAAAAAGTATCTCGCTAAAGCCTCCTCCTGTTCCCTTTTCAAAATGATTCCTATACCCCTCTCCCCCTCCTTTAGGGCCTCAACAAACTCCTCATTCGATCTTGAAGGCGGCTTCGGTGCCAATGTATTTCTGCCTTAGCTTGGGTTTCTCGATCTTGCCCGTGGGGTTCCTGGGCACATTGCCGAAAAAGACCTTCCTTGGTCTCTTATATCGGGGTAAAACCTCACAGAACTTAAAGACCTCTTCTTCGGTCATGGTCTCTCCGGGCTTAAGCTCTATCACCACCGCCACCACTTCCCCAAGCCTTGGATCAGGATAACCAATTGCTGCCACATCTTTTATCTTCGGATGGGTGTGCAAAAATTCCTCCACCTCAACCGGAAACACGTTCTCACCACCTACGATGATAATGTCCTTCTTGCGATCCACAAGCCAAAAGAACCCATCCTCATCCTGTCGGGCCATATCACCCGTATGAAGCCAACCATTTCTTATAGCCTGAGAGGTGGCCTCGGGGTTCTTATAGTAGCACTTCATCACCCCATCACCCCTTACCACAAGCTCCCCAATCTCACCTCGTTTAACGGGCTGACCCGTCTCGTCCACAATTCTGGCCTCCCAATTGAACCCGGGAAGCCCTATTGAACCTATTTTGTGTTCGTACTCCTCTGCAAGGTAAAGGCATCCAGGACCAGTGGCTTCGCTTAAGCCATAAACGGTGTTGTAGGCCATTTTGGGGAAATATTCCTTCCACCTTTTCACAAGCGAAGGAGGAACGGGCTGAGCCCCAATATACATCAAGCGCCACCTGGAAAGATCATACTGGTCAAACTTTAAATCCCCTGAATCAAGGGCAAGCAATATGTCGTTGGCCCAGGGGACGAGCAGAAAAACCACCGTAACCCCTTCCTGGCTTACGGCTTCAAATATTCCCTGGGGCGAGATCCCCCTCAATAAAACCCCCTTCCCCCCCACTATGAAATGGCCAAACCAATGCATCTTCGCCCCCGTGTGGTAAAGGGGAGGTATGAGGAGAAAACAATCGTTATGTCTCGCCTTTTGTCTCACGTTCTCATAAATGGCAGAGGCGGAAAGGTTCTTATGGGTCAAAAGGATTGGCTTTGGCCTTCCGGTTGTCCCTGAGGTGAAATAAAGGGCAGCTTCATCCTCGTAACTTATCTCAACCGAAGGCTCGCTATCAGAGACCCCTTCCACAAACCCCTCAAAGGAGTCTGCCCAGGACGGTCTCTCCCCCTCTCCTACAAATACATAATGTTTTACCGTAGGGCATTCCTCCCTGATAGCCTCGATCCTCTCGGTAAATTCCGGTCCAAAAACCACCACCTTTGGCTCAGATACATCTATACAGTACTTTATCTCCTCGCTTGAAAACCTAAAGTTAAGAGGCACAACCCAGGCCCCCGTCTTTATAACCCCAAAATAGGTGATAAGCCAATCGATGGAATTCATCATTATGTGAAGTACCTTATCGCCCTTCACCACTCCTCTTTTTAAAAGGGCATTTGCGAATTTATTGGCCATCCGATCGAACTCCTTCCAAGTTATCTCCCTCCTTTTCCCGCCTTCTACCCACCTTTCTACAAGCGCTATTTCATCGGGATACATCCTCCCATTTCTCGCCAACATCTCCCCTATATGGATACAAATTCCCATCTCCCCTCCTCCTGTTGACAAAATTTTATTTTAATGATATCAAATTTTTCTATCTATGAGAACACCCTAAAGGAGGAGGGGAGTATGAAGGAAAATTGGAACTTTGCGAGGTTTTGTCCTCTTAATGCCAGTAAATTTCCCAACAGAGAGTTTCTCATTGAGAGCTGGCCTTCTAAGGGGTTAAGGAGGGTTCTGACTTGGAAGGATTTGGAGGAAAAGACCAATAAGCTTGCCAACTTTTTAAGGAATGAGTGTGGCGTTAAAAAGGGTGACATCGTGCTTCATCTGATGATGAACAGTTTGGAGTGGTATATAGCCTACATGGCGGTATTGAAAACGGGGGCAGCTGTTGCTCCTTTAAACTTCCGTTTTGCTTCAGCCGATATAAAGTATTCGGCGGACGCCACAAGGTGTAAGGTTTTCATCCTAGGCGATGGGTTCTTGCCCAAGGTGGAGCCCATAATGTCTGAGATGCCTTATATCGAAAAGTACATCTGTGTAGGCGAGACGGTCCCGCCCACTATGGTTTCCTATAATGAGATAATGGAAAAGGGTAATCCGGAACCCATCCTTGAGGAGGTTGAACCTGATGATATGGCTGAGCTGATGTTTACCTCTGGGACCACAGGACCCCCTAAGCCTGTTTGTCACACCCACAAATCGCTTTTCTATATAGCCATGGGTAATGCTTTGACTTATAGCCTTGGTTATGAAAGCGTTTACATAGCAGCTCATCCTTTCTATCACAGCGGGAGTTTGTTTTTATCGTTCCCATGTTATGTGGCAGCTGGAAAGATCGTTATGCCCATGGAGCTTCAACCCGCTTCCCTCATAAAGACCTTAGCTGAGGAAAAATGTACCCGAGGGTGGCTTACTGTTCCCACATGGTCGGATCTCCTCAATGCTATAGAGAAAGGTGAGATTGATCCTTCCCAGTATGACCTTTCTGAACTTAGGAACATAGAGATAGGAGCTCAACCTGTTCCTCAAGTTATATTTGAAAAGAGCAAGAAGATTTTCCCTCACATAAAGATGGGCAATATTTACGGCATAACCGAGGGTGGTGGAGGTGGGCTTACCCATCTTTATGATGAGGATGTGTTCCGAAAACCAGGGTCCATCGGGAAGGCCACGGCCTTTATGGAGGCCAAGGTGGTGGATAATGAAGGAAAAGAGGTACCTCCAGGGGTTGTTGGTGAATTGATCCTTAAGGGGCCACGGTTGATGAAGGAATATGCTTTTAATCCCGAAATGACTCGTCAAACCATTAAAGACGGATGGCTTTATACCGGAGATCTCGCTTACATGGACGAAGAAGGCTACATCTTCTTCGCCGATCGTAAGAAGGATTTGATCATCCGGGGCGGAGAGAACATATATCCTGCTGAGATCGAAGACTTTTTGAGAAAGCATCCCAAGATAAAGGATGTGGCTGTTATAGGGTATCCTCACCCAAGGCTTGTGGAGATCGCTATGGCTATAATTGAGCTTAAGCCTGGAGAAACCATGACCGAAGAAGAAATCCTCAAGTTCTGTCAAGAAGGAGGACTTGCTAAGTACAAATGGCCTGAAAAGATCGTATTTGCCGAAGTTCCAAGGAACCCCGCAGGGAAGATCGATAAGCCCAAGCTCCGTGAGATTTACGTTAAGCCAGCCCTTGAAGCCATGAAGCAGGAACAATCCCAGACTTAAAAACTTCACAAGGGGAGAAGCCCTAAGAAGGACTTGAGCGGAAAGGGGCTTCTCCCCTATTATTTTTGGTGATGCGAGATCATACCCTTAAAATTTTGTTTTTTATCTTTCTTCTTTTCCTTTTTTCATGTTCAAAGGAAGTCAAAAAGGCCCCTTCTGAGCCGTCGGCTTTGTTTCAGAGGGGACTTATCCTTTTCAATGAGGGCAAATTCACCCAAGCCAAGGAGGTCTTTTCCCGTTTTATAAATTATTTCCCTGAAGAAAGGGAGTTGGTCGCTAGAGCCGAGCTTAAGATTGCGGACTGCGCTTTTATGAAGAAAGAATACCCTGAGGCCATCGAGCGTTACACTGAGTTTAAAAAGCGTTACCCCTTCCATCCGGATCTTCCTTATGCCGAGTTTCAGATAGGGATGAGCTATTTCAAACAGATTCACTCGAAGGAAAGGGATCAGGAAAATACGAGAAAAGCCTTAGAAGCCTTTGAGGAAGTGGGGAAAAAATACCCTCAGACCATCTTTGCGGAAAAAGCCAAGGATAAAATCGTCTTTTGTAAAAGAAGGCTTGCTGAACATGAGATTTACGTTGGTAAATTTTACCTCAGAAAGAAGAAATATCAGGCAGCCCTTTCGAGGTTTGAGGAAGCTTTAAGCCTAAAGGGATCAGGCAAAGAGGAGGAAGCCCTCTTTTTTTTGGCTTATACCGCTCAAAAATCGGGCGATAAAGAACGTTTTGAAGAATATTTACAGCAATTAAAAGAAAACTTTCCACAAAGCCGCTTTTTAAGTCAATTGTCCTCAAAATAGATTTCGCAAGAGCCTTTAAACCTTTTTCCAAAAATTACGTCTAACCAAAATGAAAAAACTTGAAGGAGGCAAGATCATGAAAAAAGGAAAAATTTTAGCGATACTTCTTCTTATCTTGTTTTTAACAACGGCAGTTGGACTTGCTTGTGGACCACGTGGCCCCATATATGGGCCACTGTTTCCTGAATATGGCCCTTGGAAGTTGAAGCTTCCTTTTTCAGCCTTAACCGAGGAGCAGATCCGAAAGATCTGGGAGACCAGGGAGAAATTCATGAAAGAAATAGCGCCACTTCGGGAAAAGCTTTTTGCTAAAAGGATGGAGCTAAGATCCCTCTGGTTTTCCCCGGAATTGGACGAAGAAAAAATTAAATCGCTCCAAAAGGAGATAATAGACCTTCGGGCAAAAATCGCCCAAAAGATGGGTGAAGCTAGAATGGAGATCTATAAAATTCTTACAACTAAAAAGTAAAATCTCCTTTTACAAGCCAGTGATTGGTTTTTGAAGATTTAAGATACATTATCCCTTTCATGAGCCCCCTCTTCTATAAAAGGGGGATGGCCTTCTTGGCCATCCCCCTTTTATAATTTCTAAGTGGCAAAAGAGGTGCGCATTTTAGTATTTGGAGCTCAAGGTCAGCTTGGAAGGGAAGTTTGTGAACTTTTGAAGGAAAACCATCAAATAATTCCTCTCACCAGAGCTCAGGTCGATATAACCGATCTTGATAGGGTTTTAAGGGTTATTGAAGAAATCTCCCCTCAGGTCATAATAAACGCTGCGGCTTTTACGGATGTGGATACATGTGAACTTCAAAAAGAAAAAGCCTTTTTGATTAATGCCATAGGACCAAGGAACATAGCCATTGGGGCTCAGAAGGTTAAGGCCAAGCTCTTTCACATAAGTACCGATTATGTATTTGACGGTCAAAAAGAAGGGCCTTATTACGAATGCGATCCTCCTTCTCCCATTAATGTTTACGGATGGTCAAAGCTTTTGGGAGAAAAGATGGTAAAGGAACAAACCCACCGATTTTTCATCCTCCGAGTCTCCTGGCTTTATAGCCCTTATAGAAAGAACTTCGTTAAAACCATCCTTAAGCTGGCCAAGGAAAAAGAGGAGATAAGGGTTGTGGATGACCAATGGGGAACGCCTACTTCGGCAAGGGATGTGGCCCGTCAAATCGAGCTTCTCATGGGGACTGAGGCCTATGGCCTTTATCATTGCACCTCGCAAGGAAGCTGCTCCCGATTTGAATTCGCCCAACAGATCATAAGGCTAAGCGGCTTAAAAACTAGGGTGATACCCGTTAAAAGTTCGGAGTTTCCAACTTTAGCCAAGCGCCCTTCCAATTCAGTCCTTGAGAACTTCATGCTCAAAATCCAGGGATTTGATATAATGCCCGAGTGGTTCGAATCCCTAAAAAAGGAACTTCCAAGGATTATAGAAGGGCTAAAAGAGAGAGGAGAGGAAAACCAGTTTAAGTTAGATCGATCATAAGGTCAAAGGAGGAAGGCTTGGAAAATGAAGGCCCTTGTTTTAAGCGGAGGAAAAGGGACAAGGTTAAGGCCTTTGACTTATACCCTTCCGAAACAGCTTGTACCTGTAGCCAATAGGCCTATTCTTCATTATGTGATGGACCAGATCGCTCAAACGGGCATAAGGAATGTGGGAGTAATTATTGCCCCTGAGACAGGTGAGATGATAAAGGAAGCTTTAAAGGAAAACCCCTGGGAGTTTCAATTGGAGTTCATCCTCCAGGAAGAACCAAAGGGCTTGGCTCATGCGGTGAAGGTTGCTAGGGATTTTTTAGGGGATTCGCCTTTTTTGATGTACCTCGGAGATAACCTCATTGGAGAAAGCATCCTTCCCTTTGTTGAGGCCTTCCAAAGGGCTGAGGCTGAAGCACTTATCCTCTTAAAGGAAGTAGAAGACCCGAGGCTTTTTGGAGTGGCGGTAATTGATGGAAAGGGGGAAGTAAAAAGGCTTATCGAAAAGCCCAAAGAGCCCCCTTCGAAATTTGCCTTGGTCGGTTTATACCTCTTTTCTCCGGCTATTCATGAGGCCATCTCCAAGATCCGTCCTTCTTTTAGAGGGGAATATGAGATAACCGATGCCATTCAGGTGCTTCTTGATGAGGGGAAAAGGGTGAGGAGTTACATTTTAAAGGGTTGGTGGCTTGACACTGGTAAAAAGGACGACCTTCTTGAGGCAAACCGAGTGGTGCTTGATGAACTGGTGAAGGAATCGATTGAAGGAGAGGTTGATTCGAAAAGCAAGATCGTCGGTCGTGTAAGGTGTTCAAAAGGGTCAAAGATAAAACAGAGTACCATTCGCGGACCTGTAGTAATAGGTGAAGGAAGTCTCATTGAAAACTCCTTTATCGGACCCTATACGAGTATCGGAAGGAATTGCCTCATCGTTAATTCGGTCATCGAACATTCGGTGATCCTTGACGGAGCCCGGATTATGGACGTGGAAAGGCTTGAGGACAGCGTAATAGGTCGAAATGCCATCGTTGGAAGAGCTCACGAAAACTCGAGGGCTTTAAGACTAATGATCGGAGATGATGCGGAGGTAAGGCTATAAATTGGGCTTTAAGGCCAAAAGATTAGAGATCCCCGATCTTATCCTCATTGAACCTGAGGTCTTTGAGGATGAGAGGGGTTTTTTTATGGAGGTCTATAAGCGTTCGGAATTTGAGGCCCTTGGGATATTAGAATCTTTCGTTCAGGATAATCATTCCCGTTCTGTAAAAGCAGTTCTTCGAGGTCTTCACTATCAGAATCCGCCAAAGGCTCAAGGGAAACTGGTTCGTGTTGTAGTGGGAGAAATTTTTGACGTAGCTGTGGACATAAGAAAGGGCTCTCCTCATTATGGGAAATGGGTAGGATTGATTCTTTCTTCTCAAAACAAAAAAATGCTATACATTCCTCCGGGATTTGCCCATGGCTTTTGTGTTTTAAGTGAAGTAGCGGAGGTCATTTATAAGACAACTGAAGAATACTCACCTGATCACGAATCTGGCATCATCTGGAACGATCCTGAAATAAGCATAAATTGGCCCGTTAAGGAACCCATTTTGTCCGAAAAAGACAAAAAATGGCCTCCTTTAAGGGAAGCTTGGAATGAGTTCTTTTATGAGGGCCAAAAATGAAGGTCCTTGTCACCGGTGGATGTGGCTTTATAGGGAGTAACTTTATAAGGTTCCTTCTCAAAAATCATCCCGATTGGAAGGTGGTAAACCTTGATAAGCTCACTTATTGTGGCAATTTGGCGAATTTAAAAGATGTAGAAAAACACCCAAATTACCGTTTCATCCGAGGCGATATCGCCGATCGAAAGCTTGTAAATGAGCTTTTTAAAAGCGAGAAATTTGATGCGGTATTAAACTTTGCCGCCGAATCCCATGTGGATAGAAGCATCCTCGACCCTTCTCCCTTCATTGAGACCAACGTAAAAGGCGTTCAAGTCCTTCTTGAAGCTGCAAGGCAATACCCCGTAGAAAAGTTCATACAGATATCAACCGATGAAGTTTATGGCTCCCTTGGTCCAACGGGCAAATTCACCGAAGATTCCCCCTTGAAGCCCAATAGTCCCTATGCCGCAAGTAAGGCCTCGGCCGACCTTTTGTGTCGAGCTTATCAGAAGGCCTATGGACTTCCGGTGATCATCACTCGAAGCTCCAATAATTATGGCCCTTATCAATTCCCCGAAAAGCTCATACCTTTGATGATCCGAAATGCCCTTTTGGGGAAAGAACTCCCCGTATACGGAAAGGGTGAACAGATAAGAGATTGGCTTTACGTGGAAGACAACTGCAGGGCAATAAGCCTGGTCCTTGAACGGGGAAAAATTGGAGAAATTTATAACATCGGTGGCAATTGCGAAAAGAGAAACATCGAAGTTGTAGAAATGATCTGCCAAATTTTAAAAGAACTTCGAGGTCTAAACCCAAAGATCAAATTTATAAAAGACCCCCGTGGCCCTGCCCACGACTTTCGCTATGCCCTTGATTGTACCAAAATGAAAAAAGAGCTCGGTTGGGAACCTCAAGTAAAATTCGAAGAAGGCTTAAAACGAACCATCAATTGGTACTTGGAAAACCAAGATTGGGTCGAAAGCGTAATAACAGGAGAATATTTCGAATATTATGAAAAAATTTACGGAAAATAACATGAAAAACCTTAGTTTTTTAAAGGAAAGAGCCAAGGAATTTTGGGAAGAGGCTTTGAGGCTTTTTAATGAAGGAAAGTATAACTTGTCGGTTTTTAATTTGGAACAAGCAGTTCAATTATGGATAAAGTATTTAATTGGAGCAAAATTAGGAGAATGGCCAAAAGTTCATTATTTTTCTGATTTAATAAAAGAATTAGCAAAAACATATGATTCAAATGAAATTCTTGATTTTTTTCAAAAACACGAACTCTTCTTTAGTAACTTAGAAGATGCTTATTTCACCTCTCGATATTTTCCAAAAATGTTTTCCTCAAATCTTCTTTCTCAACTAATCAAAGAATCAGAAGAATTCATAAAAATAACAGAAAAAATTACAAAGGAAAAATTTTGGGAATGAAAAAAACATTTGTTCAAATTTTAAAAGAAGTTTGGGAAGAAAAAAGGAAATATTTTGAGGATTATAGACTTTATTGCCAAAAAATAAAGGAAGAAGCTTACAAACTTTTAGGAACAGTTGAGGTTTTGGTGTTTGGTTCTGTTGTGAAAGGAACTTTTACTCCTCAAAGTGACATTGATGTTCTTGTAATTTCTGAAAATTTACCCGAAGATGAAGAGAAAAGGAATGAAATTAAAACTTTTCTTAAATCGCGCATTGATCCTTTCTCTCCATTTCAAATTCACCTTGCTACACCAGAAGAGTTTCAACAATGGTATAAAAGATTTATAAAGCAGGACTTTGAGAGAATTTGAAAAGGAATTTTTTGCGCTTAAGCTATCAACAGTTAAAAAGAGAGCAGAAGCCTTAGGGTAAGGGAAGGAGTTTATAAAATTTTATTAAGAGGAACAGGTTCTTGGTAACAAATACGCCTCTGTTAAATTTCAGCGTAACATTAATAATAGCAGCATGGAGACACCTTTGAGGGAGTGGGAATTTGTTTCTTTTAAAAAAGGAAGCGGGAAAAGGCTATAAAGATAATATCAGACGTTTTAACAACCGAACCTAAAGTACTTTTCGCCTATAGTTATGATTCTTTCCTTGAGGATAGTCCATTTCATGACATTGATGTTGGGGTTTATTTAGCTAACTCAGAAGCTAACTTTTTACCTTGGATTTGGCGATGAAGCTTGAATTGGCGCTCAAGGCTTCGTTGCCAGAGAAAACCCCACCTGTTGATGTAAGGGGTTTGAATTGGGTTCCTCCAAATTTCGCCTACCATGTGATTCGGGAGCGTTTTTTCTGTTCCCAAAACGAGGGCTTGCGGGTGCGCTTTTGTGTGGGCAAACGCTATGGCGTAGTCGGATTGTGTGACTAAACTTTTAAGGAGGCCGTGAGGTTATGGAGATCAACGAAGAGAGGAGTCAAAAGCGGTTTGAGACCAGCTACA
>Ga0105158_1000594_pt1 | contig 15208 bp, 16 predicted proteins | sample LHCtaG_FD_81567 | JGI IMG/M metagenome (GOLD analysis project Ga0105158, IMG submission 81567) | Hot spring microbial communities from Little Hot Creek, USA to study Microbial Dark Matter (Phase II) - LHC4sed_matched | ecosystem: Environmental > Aquatic > Thermal springs > Hot (42-90C) >...
ATATCACTCATCGGTATGCCGGGTCTAAAGCCGCTCTCACCCAACCTCACCCTCATAATACTAGGTTACTCTTCACTATTCTCGCTAATAATCAACGACATCATTAAACTCTCTCTCCGGAAAAGTTCGCTTAGACTTAGCTCCATAAAGAATAACAAGGAATAATATCTTAATGAGAGACATGGGATGGGGGAGCCGTGAGCCCCCAAACCAGCAGATGTGACTGGATGAAATAAGAACCCCCTTTAAGGCACTTAGAATTTATCTTTAAATATTGCTTGATTTTAGAGTCAAGTTTAGGGAGGGGTGTTGTCAGCTCAACCTATAAAGCGGCAGCAGAGGATTTGCGTGGCAATTCCAGCATCAGTAGTTTCAGATGTTCCGCATCTCAGAGAAAAGACGCATAAAGTGGGTTTGATAGGCCGCGCGTTAGCAGTATTTCGAATAGATGAAGTCATCATTTACTCAGACATTCTTAACGTTGATCAAAGCCGCGAACTGAGGTTCATATCTACGATTCTATCCTATATGGAGACTCCACAGTACCTCAGAAAAAGTTTCTTTGGAATGATGCCTGAGCTACGTTATGCCGGTATTCTTCCACCGCTCAGAACCCCCCACCACCCTACCCGAAGCAGAAAGAAAGATCTAAAGGCTGGCGAGTTTAGAGAAGGCGTTGTTGTTAGTGGGTGTAAACGTGGCGTATTTGTGGATGTAGGCGTTGAGCAGCCGATATTAATCCCAGATGTAAGCCTCCGGCCGGGTACTCGTGTAACGGTTAAAATAATCAGTGATGGAGATAATCCCAAAGCCATATTAATTAACTCAAGTGAGATTCCAATTTATTGGGGATATAAAGTTGCCATCTCCAGTTTTCCTCTCGGCCGAATGATTAAGGAAAGGGCATTTGACATGGTTATTGCAACCTCTAGACTCGGAGAGCCGCTAATGAAAGTTAAAGATAAACTTCTAGAAAGATGGTGGGGATCAAAGCAGATACTAATCGCTTTTGGATCGCCAACGCAGGGGCTTCATGAAATAGTTAGGCAAGAAGGCTTTAATCTAAACGAGCTTGCAGATTTCATAGTTAATACTATTCCTAGACAGGCTACTGAAACCGTGAGGACAGAAGAAGCTCTTTACGCAACTCTAGCAATACTTAACTTTTTAACGGAGGATTAAATCTATGTGCCGACAATTATGCTGCTAGTAACTTTTTTGAGGGTTGCAATTGCTGAGAGAGCCGCTATGTAACTCGTCCTCGGATTGTTTGGAAACGGCTTATTAATTGTCTTCGTGTATATTTCTCCGAACTCCCCTCTAACGTGGACTTCGTGAATAATGTTTTTTATATTTGGATCAACTATAATCCTAACCCTCGTTCTATCGGGGCCTATGCCAGCTAAGCTCAATGAAGCTGCCACATTAACATTCTGCGGAAATAATTTAACCGCCTCGCGAGCTGGCCCCTCATATAGAACGAGCGGCTCCTTGATCGAGGAAAGATCTATTTTACTCTTCTCGATGAAAAGCGCATCTTTGAAGCTTACCGGCGGCTTCCTTGTTGTAAGGGTGACTTCCTCGATTTGACCTAAGGCTGCGGACTTAACATTGTCCAATCCAACTATGGCGCCTGAAGGAACATATACTCTTCTTCCGGTTCTTCTAGTTGCATCAATTATTTTTGCGAGTAAATTATCATCGAGTAAGGCGCCTGTGCTCATAACCATTAAATCCTTATTACTGTTCAATATTTCAACAGCATATTGTTTGACAGCTTCCTGTGAAGCAGCCTCGATAATTATCTGGACGTCATCTCTGGCGAGAACTTCATCAAATCTTCTAGCGGCAATTGGCTTATTAATAAGTCTGCTGGCTAATGCCTCAGCTCTCTCGTAAATTATATCATAGACAATCGTTAACCTTATATCTCCAGCCTTTCCAGAGTCGATAGATTCCGCTATCACTGTGCCAATGGCGCCGCAACCAATTAATCCGGCCCCGATCTTCGTATTCGTTCAGCCACCTTGAATCTGGATATCAACTAAATTAATTAGGGATAATAATTAAAAAGGATTTCTGAAAAATAGAATAGTATTAATGTGAAAGAATCGCGGCGGTGGAAAAGCATATGATGTGGCTATATTTGGCGCCGGCTGCCGGCTTGTTATCTGTTGGGCTAGCTAGCTGCCTATACAAATATGTTTTGGACCAGGAAAGTGGTACTGAGAGAATGAAGGAGATCGCTGGTGCAATTAAGGAAGGCGCGAAAGCGTATCTCAAAAGACAGAATGCCACGCTGCTTGTCTTTGTAGCCGTTATGGCCTTAGTCATCGGTTCTCTTTATGCAATATATCACAGAGATATCTTCTTTGGGGCGAGTATGGCGATATCGTATTTGCTTGGATCTCTATGTACAACTCTCGCTGCATATATTGGCATGACGGCGGCTGTTGAAGCAAATGTTAGAACCGCTAATGCCGCTAGACAAGGGTTAAGAAGGGCTTTTCCAGTGGCCTTCTATGGCGGAGCCGTAATGGGTTTATCTATTGTTGGATTTGCGCTTCTCGGAGTGAGTCTCCTCTTCTACATTTATAGATTCACCCTCAATTGGAGCTACGAGGATGCAGCAAGCATAGTTTTAGGATTCAGCTTTGGAGCCAGCGCTCTGGCTCTCTTTGCTAAGGCTGGAGGCGGAATATATACAAAGACAGCTGATATAAGTGCCGACTTAGTGGGAAAAGTTGAGCTTGGAATACCGGAAGATGATCCACGCAACCCAGCTGTGATCGCTGATAACGTTGGCGACAACGTCGGCGACGTCGCCGGAATGGGGGCAGATTTAATAGACTCATATATTGCAAGCCTAGCAGCGGCAATGATAATTGGAGCAGAGCTTCTCAGCAAGACGGGTAAAAGTGAACTGGTAATCTTACCGCTTACGATAGCAGCTATGGGCTTGTTCGCATCGATTCTCGGCGCACTTGTCACTAAGATTAGCATAAAAGGTAATCCGGGCGCCGCACTTAACAGGGGGTCATTTTCAACGTGGGCAATATTTTCAGTCCTACTCTTCATCGCTTCATATTTTTCAGGGTTAAGTGGAAATGAATGGCTCGGTGTTTTCCTGCCTACGGCGGCAGGTTTAATCGCCGGCGTAGTTATTGGATTAACATCAGATTACTTCACATCTATAGATAGGGCGCCAGCGCAGAAAGTAGCAAAGGCTTCAACAACTGGAGCGGCAATAAATATATTGACGGGCTTCTCCTACGGGTTAATCAGCGTTGTTCCACCTGCAATAGGTGTATGCATTGCAATGCTGGCTGCGTGGAGCCTCTCGATAAGATTTGGCATAGATCCATACTATGGCATCGCTATATCGGCTGTTGGAATGCTTGCAACGGTGGGAATGACTATATCAGCCGACGCCTATGGTCCGGTTTCAGATAACGCGAAAGGCATCGCTGAGCAGTCTGGTCTAGGCGGGGAGGTTATTGAGGTTGCCGATAGACTTGACGCTGCAGGGAATACAACTAAGGCTATTACTAAGGGCTTCGCTATAGGCGCCGCAGCACTAACAGTTCTCGCTCTCTTTGCGGCATACGCCCACTTAGTCGACATAGAGACTCTGGATCTTATGAATCCAAGGATTGTATCCGGCGTATTTATCGGGGGCATGATGCCACCATTGCTCTCAGCTCTTCTGATTCTAGCGGTTGGAAAAAACGCTGAGAGGATGATTGAGGAGATAAGGAGGCAATTTAGAGAGATTCCAGGATTGATGGAGGGAAGGGCTAAACCAAATTATGCTAGATGTGTGGATATTGCAACAAAGGGGGCTCTTAAGGAGCTTATGCTACCCTGCTCTCTAGCCATTATAGCCCCGGTTTCAACGATAATACTCTTAGGTAAGGAAGCCCTCGCCGGCTTCCTAGCTGGAAGCATAGTTACTGGCATAATATTTGCGTTATTTATGGCCAATGCGGGCGGATTATGGGACAACGCTAAAAAATACATTGAATCCGGAGCACATGGCGGAAAAGGTTCAGAAGCCCACAAAGCTGCGGTTATAGGCGACACTGTCGGAGACCCATTTAAAGACACAGCTGGGCCGTCCTTAAACACAATGATAACTGTGATGTCGCTGGTGGCAGAAGTCTTTGCACCGATATTGGTTGGACTCACAATATCCGTGATGCTGTGAAATAATCCAGAGGCAAGATTCGCCGCCCTTATTCTTTCTCGAATTCATTTTTTCTTTCCTTAACTAACGCAGTTTCCTTAAACGCTCACATTAGAAGGATGCTGTCAAATTATGGGTGGTGATGTGCGACAGGAAAAGTCAATCCAAAAGGGTTCATCCTCCAACTCCGAGTCCCGGGGCGATTAAATGCCATAAGCGCGGGGAGGGGCGGAGACGTAATATCCACACTAAATGTTGAAGAGAGATATTTGACTCTTGAGGGTGCGCGCCGTTCACTCAATGAACCTGCTCCAGAGGTAGCCATGCTCTCATTGAGTGGGTGGGCGGGAGAAGCCGCTAGGCGAGACCCTGAAGGACCCCAAAATGGCGGAAATTGCTGTCTAGGGACAAATGGTTTAGCTGAGTAAGTGAATATTTCCTATTCTCACATTTTTCAAGTATTTTTTGGCGGCATTATAGCATTCATATGCCTGCTTTCTACTAGTTGTCGGCAGATCATTCATAACATACTGTGGATAGAAGGCGAGTAGCGTGTAAGGTATATCTGGAGTTACTTCAGCTATAAACTTCGCTATATTCTCAACTTCTATAGCATCTATGTATCCGGGCACTAGGAGGGTGCTTGCCGTTAAAACTGGCAGGTTTGGTCTCTCTTGGAAGTACTTTTCGCCAATAATCCTAAAGTTTTCAAGCGAGGGTTTATTAGAGACCCCGCATATGGCACTATAAATATTTTCATCCCATGCTTTTAAGTCAAACTTTACGATTCCCCCACTCTCAAGCGATAGCTCAGCGGCTTTAATAGCAAACTCTCTACGCATGTTGCCGTTCGTCTCCCAACATATTCTCAGTATTCGCCCATCCTCCTTCGCTTTCTTCAAAGATATTTCGCTAGTTCTTATGGCATGAGGCATCTGAACAGATGGATCGCCGCCGAAAAAGCATATACAGGAAACCCTAGAGTTAACTTTGCTCGCCAGTTCCTCACTGCTCATACATGGATTTAATCTCTGCGAAAGATGCCTGTAATGCCAGTTTTGGCAGAATAGGCAGTCGAGACTGCATGCTCCGTAAAAGACTGCTAGATTCACATAGTCCGTCTCAGCGGTCGGCTTATAGGCGTATTTTGGATAGCCTGCGCCGGTGCAGCCTGGGCAGAACCACCATGCAACGCAATTGGTCGGTAGAGGATCGTAATACCATTCTAGGATCCCTTTATCAGCTGTTCCACCCAACCGTTTAAGATGTCCATCAACGTTAAGTGCTAAACCACAGAACCCCTTATCGTTTCGCCCAATAATGCAATCATTTGCACACATCCCACATTTAACTCCATTAGGGTTTCTCGGTACGTTCGGCGGCAAGTCAAAGGCTTCCCGCGACTTTTTTCGTATCAACTTAATGGCTTCGAAAGACCTATCTGTTTTGCTCCTAATGCATTTTACACAAACTCCAAGATTACTGGAGATTAGAGGTGAACTAGCCCCGCAAATCGAACACGTACCCATACCGATTAATAAAGATGTAATCTGCGCAATATTACCTTTAAGGTATTTGAAGCAAAAGAGGCCAGCGTTTAAGTCTTTTAAGGCTGAGTGTAATAGAATTTTTTAAACAGCGTTTAGGGGTGGTTTGATGGGCAAGCTTGAAAAGGAGATTATCGATCTTCTAAGCATGTCTGAGCCTCTAACTCTACTTGAGATCTCAGAGAGGTTAAACAGGAGGCCTAAAGCCGTTTTTAAGGCTCTACGTAAGCTCTTCGAAGAGGGTAAAATCAGCTGCGATGTGAGGACAAGGAAATATGCTTTGGAGAAGGAGTACAAAGCAGGGGAGCGAAAAGAGGAGATAGAAATCCTGGATATTGAAGATTTAAGGCTATAGCGGCGCGTCCAAAAATTGGCTATTATTCTAACTGAGCCATTTTTTTCCATTCGGCCTTATCCTCCTTTCCGTCCTCATGGCCTCGCCCCTCAGTCCGTGGCAATAACGAATTTTTAGACATGTCCGGGAGAAGGTGGCAACCTAGTATATAAAGGCTTTATACGTTAAGCTGCCGCGTCCCGCCTAGGCTATAGAAAAACTTATCTCCTCTTAAATTAGAAAGAGATATGTAGCCGCTGGGAGGTTTTAGTTTGAAGATAGGAATTTTCACAATATTATTCAATGAGCTAAATCTTGAAAAGGTTCTAGAATATGTCTCAAAGCTCGGCTATGAAGCAGTCGAAATAGCTGCGTGGAAGGGAAGCAACCACATAAACATAGAGAAGGTTCTAAGCGGTGGCGCAACAGAATACAAAAGGACTATAGAAAAATATGGCTTGATGATATCTGCGCTTAGCAATCACCTTGAGGGTCAGCTTGTCCTTGGCCCACACGATGAATCCACGGATGAATGGTTTAAAGGCGCCTCTGAAGAGAAGGTTAAATACGGTATGGAGCGCATGAAGAAGACTGCTGAAGCGGCGGCGGCGCTTGACGTCCCCGTAGTGAATGGTTTTGTTGGTTCGCCAAATTGGGGCGCATGGTATATATTTCCACCAGCCTACGAGAAGATTTTTGAGAAGGGCTTTGAGCTATTCGCTGAGCGCTGGGGCGAGATTTTGGATCACTTTGCGGCTCACGGCGTAAAATTTGCTCATGAAGTTCACCCGCAGGAGCAGGCATATAATATTGAAACGGCTGAGCGGGCAATAAAAGCTATAAACGGTAAGAGGGAATTTGGCTTTAACTTCGACCCAAGCCACCTTATTTGGCAGAGTATAGACCCAGTTATATTCATCAAGAAATTTGGCGACAGAATCTATCATGCGCATGCAAAAGACGCAGAACTTGTGAAAGAGAATCTTCCAGTATCTGGCTGCATACCTACCGGCTCATGGCGCAGGCCGGATAGAGGCTTTAGATTCCGCGTTGTCGGATGGGGCGACGTAAATTGGAAAAGGATATTGACGGCTTTTGTTGAGGTTGGATATGATTATGTGTTAAGCTATGAGCATGAAGATCCAGTTATGAGCAGGGAAGATGGCTGCGAAAAATGTATAGCGTTTCTAAAACCCCTAATTATTAAGGCTCCTTTAGAAAAGGTTTGGTGGTAGATGGAAATGTCGGAAGAGAAGGAAGTGGGCTTTGTAAGAATGGGGAAAGTTGCTGGAGAGGTAAAGGAGATTAAAGAGATAGGCGTTGGATTACTTGGCTACGCATTTATGGGTAAAGCGCACGCGAATGCATATATAAAGATGCCAATATTCTTCTACCCGCCTCCGGCGAAGCCGAGGCTAGTGGCGATATTCGGGAGAACAGAGAAGGCTGTTGCCGAGGCTGCTAGAAGATATGGCTTCGAAAAACATTACACTGACTGGAGAGCCCTTATTAAAGACGGAATGGTTGAGTTGGTGGATAATGGGCTGCCAAACAATATGCATGCGCCCCCATCCATAGAGGCTGCTGAGAACGGTAAGCATATCATATGCGAGAAGCCTCTGGCAACCACTGTGGAAGAGGCTGAAGAGATGTATAGGGCTGCTGAGAGGGCTAGGGTCAAGCATATGACGGCATTTAATTATCGCTTTGTTCCAGCTATAGGGTTGGCGAAGAAACTCATTGATGAAGGCTATATAGGAAAAATACTCCAGTTCAGGGCAGTTTATCTGCAGGAGTGGATAATGGATCCAAACTTTCCATTGGTTTGGAGGCTTCGCAAAGATATAGCTGGAGCCGGCGCCTTAGGCGACTTAGGTTCACATATAATAGACTTAGCTAGATTTCTCATCGGCGAGGTGTCCTCTGTCTGCAGCGTAACGGAGACTTTTATCAAGGAGCGCCCGCTACCTGAGGACCCGGCGAAAAAAGGGCATGTTGATGTAGACGACGCCTTTATCTCCCTCGTTAGGTTCAAGAATGGGGCGATAGGTAGCTTGGAGGCTTCAAGGTTCTGCGCTGGAAGAAAGAATTACCAGAGAATAGAAATTCACGGAACAGAAGGTACAATATGCTTCAACCTCGAGAGACTGAATGAACTAGAGGTCTACTCGAGAAGGGACCCTGCGGATAGGATGGGCTTCAAAAATATACTCGTCACAGAAACAGTGCACCCCTATATTGAACACTGGTGGCCTCATGGGCACATAATCGGCTGGGAGCATACATTTATCCACGAAATTCACCACTTTATAGACTGCATAGTTAATGATAAGCCAGTAGGGCCGATAGGCGCAACCTTCTACGATGGATTAAAATGCCAGGAAATCATAGATGCGATACTGAAATCCGCGAAAGAAGGTAAATGGGTAAACGTGCCAGAGTAAAGCAAAAGAGCATTACAGATCTCTTCCCCACCCCTTATTTTTAAGATTAAAATAGATAATCAATAATTAAAGTTGTAAGAAATTATTATGAGAGAGACTTTCATATGAGCGGCGATGAAATTTATGAGAGTATTATAAGCGGTCTAAGGGAAAAACATAGGGCGTTAACTAGATATAGAAGCCAAGTTTCTTGGAAGCTTTTTCAGGGCGAGGCTTCAGAAGCCTATAAAGTTGACTTTGATGACTCAGCATGGCAGCCAATTAATCTTCCGGCAACCTTCGACGCCCGAAAGGGGGAGGGATGGATAAGAGGTAGAATAACTGTTCCAGAGGAAATTGGAGGAGTAAAGGTTTCTGGGTCGATTGCTAAGCTGCACTCCTCGGTGATAGTGGATAAAAGTGAGTTATATGCAAATGGAAGGAAAATTCTGAGCGCAGATTACTGGATGGAGCTTAGGCCAAGAATAATCTTAGATGAGGAAGCGATGCCTGGAAAAACATATATCGTAGCCATACATTTGTTCCCCAAATATGAGCCTGTTCATGTACCGGGATTTTACATAACCTTTAGCGCCGTTGAGAAAGCCGCATTTGAATTAGAGTCTTTTATCGAGGAAATCAGATTCGCCAGGCTAATCGACAGAAATGTTGTGGAAAAAGTCTTGAAAGGTTTTGATCTAGGCGCCCTCGAGGGCAGCATCCAGCGTCTATTAGAGGAGATAGAGGAGGCTCGAAGAAAACTCTCTGTTCTTTCCAGCGAGGCTAAAAAATTTAGGGTTCACTTAGTAGCTCACGCCCATATAGACATGAATTGGCTTTGGCCTTGGGAGGACACCCTTAATACTGTTAAAAGCACTTTTTCAACGATGATAAAATTGATGGACAAGTACGGCGACTTCCACTTCTCGCAGAGTCAAGCGGTGACATATAGAAGTGTGGAGGAGAACTTCCCAGATCTCTTCGAAAGTATAAAAAATTATGTTGAGAAAGGTAACTGGGATATTATAGCCTCAATGTGGGTTGAAGCCGACCTAAACATGGCGGGGACAGAAGCGCTTTTAAGGCAATTTCTATATGCAAAACGCTACGTATATGAAAAATTTGGCGTAAAGCCGGAGGTTTGTTGGGAACCGGATACTTTTGGCCACATATGGACTTTGCCACAGATGCTGAGAAAATGCGGCGTAAAATACTATTATTTCATGCGTTGCGGTAAAGGCCACCCAATATTCTGGTGGGAGGGGCCTGATGGATCAAGAGTCTTAGCTTTCTCAAGCGTCTATAATAATTCTATAGCCCCGAGGAACATTGTCGATCTGGTTATAGAATTATATGAGCGTTATGGTCTTAAAACAAGCATGTTCGTCTACGGCGCTGGCGATCATGGTGGGGGAGCAACCATCGAAGATATCGAGGCGGCATATGAGATGATGAAGAAACCAACCTTACCTAGCCTAGTCTTTAGCTCGACACATAGCTTCTTTGAGGAGGCTGAGAGAGAAATCAATGGAAGGGGCTTGTCTATACCGGTGATTAGGGATGAATTACAGTTCACATTTGATGGATGCTACACTACGCACGGTGACATTAAACGTTACAATAGGCTATGTGAGGCCCTTTTGATCGACGCTGAAAAAATATGCGCCGTCACTGGAATGTACAAGAAAGACTCTATGATAGATCTATGGCTAAAAACGCTATTTAACCAATTCCACGATATTCTTGATGGCAGCGGAACCGCTGAAGCATACATATATCCTAGAAAGCTTTACCAAGAAACCGTCGAAGCCGCTAACGGCATCATAAACGCTGCTATGAGAGACCTCTCAAGGAAAATAAGATTTTCAAGGGACGGTATACCTTTAATCGTCTTCAATACCCTTTCCTGGGATAGAACGGACATTATAAGAGTGAGGGTTCCCCGAAACCTAATTCCGAAGAATGCTGCTGTAGTCTCCTACGATGGTAAAGAAAAGAAGCCAGTTCAGATATGCGGGGATGAAATACTTTTCCTAGCGAATGTTCCTTCAATAGGCTACAAAGTCTATTATTTGGTTGAGGATCAATCTGTGGAGAAGACAAGCCTGTCAGCTACGCAGAACTCCCTAGAGAATAACTATTTTAGAATCGAATTGAAGCCTTTTTCAGGTACAATAAAAGCGCTATACGACAAGGTTAATGAGAGGTTCGTGTTTAAGGAGGATAGATATCCTAGCACTAGTCCCGTTTTCAGCAACCTAATGCAAATTTTATACGAAGCACCGCACTCGATGTCTGCGTGGATAATTGGCCCAATATCTCGTATTGAAAACCTCATAAAAGACGCCAAAATCGAACCTGTCGAAAACGGTCCGGTGAAAGCCACAATTAAAGTTTCCCGGGTTTACCATAATTCTGAGATTACTCAATACATAAGTCTCTACAATGAATTACCCAGAATAGATTTTCATGTGTCAATCAACTGGCAGGAAGTAGCAGATGATAAAACAGATGCTCCAATGCTCAAGGTTTCCTACACGCCCATCCTCGGCAAATCTAGGGCTACTTTCGAAGTACCATTCGGATATATTGAGAGGGTTGCCGATGGAGCAGAATATCCAGCATTAAGGTGGGTTGACTTATCCGATAATGAATATGGTTTAAGCATCATAAATAACTGTAAACATGGATTTGACGTTAACGGAAACACTGTGAGGATGACTCTGGTCAGAACCAGCTACAGCCCCGATCCCAAACCAGATTATGGGGTACATGAGATCCTATACGCGCTGTATCCCCATAAAGGCGATTGGAGGGAAGCTTTAACATTTAGAGTTGGATTAGAGCTGAATCACCCGCTCATAGCGTATGCCGCTCTCGATCGTAGGGAAGACGGCGATTTACCTGAGGAAGCGAGCTTTATTAATGTTAAGCCAAGTAACATAATCGTTTCATGCCTTAAAAGTTCAGAAGACTCCGATGATTTAGTGGTTAGAGTCTATGATGCCACCGGTGAAGGGGGTATTGCGGAGATTCAATTCAACTTCAATGTAGAGGGGATTTACGAAGCAGATTTGATGGAGAACCCTATGAAACCTCTCAGAAAGATGGATGGCAAGATCCAGGTAAAAATTAATCCATTCGAAATAAAGACCCTATTACTCAAATGTCCTCAGACTGTAAAGGCGAAGGGGCTTTAACGTTACTTTAAATCCCTCAATATGTCAGGTTTATCACTTGCTATTCCATCAACCCCCATTTTAGCGTATTTTTCTGCTTCCTCAAACGTATTTATTGTCCAAACGATTATTTTCAGACCGTTTTCATGAGCTCTTTTTACGAGAGATGGATAAACCAGTTTATACATGGGAAGCAGATATTGAGCCTTTAAAGATAAGGCTGCCCCAACAGGGTCTTTATGCCTTATGTAAATCAACCCGGTTTTCACACGATCGCTCAATTCTCTAACTCTTTTTAGAGCTTCTTCATAAAATGAGATTATTATCACATTATCCTCCAAATTCTTCCCTCTAATAATATCTAGAACCCTGCCTTCTACGCCAACTTCCTTTAACTCTACAAGTATCTTTGCTTTTCTGTCAATAAAGTCAAGTGCCTCCTCTAATGTCGGTATTTTTTCGCCCTTCTCAGCAGATAATTCCTTGACCTCCTTTAACGTTAATTCGCTGACTAGCCCCTTACCGTTCGTTGTCCTATCAACTTCAGCGTCATGTATAACTACAAGCTCTCCATCTTTAGTTCTTCTGACATCTAACTCAATAGCATTTACGCCTAGTTCCAAAGCCCTCTTAAAGCTGCGTATAGTATTCTCCGGCTCATATGCTCTAGCACCCCTATGACCAATCTTCAACTCTAACACTTAACCACCCCCTTCAAATTTTACTCTTTTTCCTCAACTATTACCTTACATCTCGTTGCTAAAGCTGCTATAACACCTAGAGCCGCAACCCACGGAGCCAGCAGGGCGCCTATTAAACCGATTGTTACGGGCATCTCCAGAAGAGTTTCGCCCTTTTCACTCTTCACTATTATCCTCGTAGCGTTCCCCTTATGAATTATTTCCTTAATTTTTTTAATCAAATCATCCGACGAAACCTCATATTCTGTTTGCTTAATCCCCTTCTGTCGAAAACCGCAGTGTGGGCAATAATTTACGTCTTCGGAAATCTCTTTACCGCAACTTACGCAGTAAACCATTCTCAGCAGTCTCCGACGTTTAATACTAATAATTACTATGCGCCGTCTAAATTTAAAAGTATATTCTTTAATCTCCAATTCTCTTCACAAATCTTACGCCATCACGTCCAGCACCATAATAATTCTTTAGGATCTTGCATGCCCTATAGCCGTTTTTCAAGTAGAAGCTTACGGCGGCAAGATTATCTCTGCAGGTCTCCAAGTAGCAGATTTTAACGCCAATCTCCCTCAAATTTTCCTCTAGAGACTTCAGTAAGCTTGATCCTACACCCATCCTCCTATAACTGGGCTTCACGTCTATAGAATACACGTGCCCCGCCTTCTCCTTCACGAAGCCTTCTATTAAGGCTGCTATGAAGCCGACAATTTTATCTCCCAGGACGGCAACCAATGTTATAAACCTTGAATCCTCAAGAAAACGTCTAATAAGGGAGGGAGGGAAAGCTTCCCCGCGAAAGCATTCGACCTCTATTTCATATAGAGATTTTAAGTCAGATATCTTTGCTCTCCTTATCGTAGTTTGATGGGGCACAAAAAAATATTTTCCCGCCACAAAAATATTTTTAACTAGGCGGTTGAAACGAAGGGCATATATGTGCTGATGCTTTCAGTTGAGAGAACAAAGGCTATAAGAGTTGGGGCTCTGGGAACCTTAACTTTTGAAAGCGGCCTCTACGCCTATGTAGGCTCAGCTCAGAACAATTTGAAGAAGAGGGTAGAAAGGCATTTTAGTAAAGGGAAAAGAGAGTTCTGGCACATAGACTACTTAACTAATGATGGAGATGTTAAAATACTCAGCATATTTTCAAAAGAAGCGTCTAAAATCGAAGAATGTAGGCTTGCAAAAATCATAGGTGAATTGAATAGGCCAGTTGAAGGTTTTGGTTCATCGGACTGCCGTTGCCTAAGCCACTTATTCAAAATAACCACCAGCTATGAGGAATTTAAGGCGCTTCTAAAAGGGAACGGGTTAAATCCTTGGAAAGTATAATCTAAGAGTTCATTTAAATTTCATTTGGGGAGCTAAGGCATGAGAATTAGAATTAAGATGCTGGGATTGCTAAAAAAGATTAGTGGAAAAAGCGAATTCTTCCTCGATTTGCCAAGTAATGAAGCGAGACTTAAAGATGTCATTGAAGGCATTTTAAAGGAGACAAATGCGTTAAGGGAGATTTTGCTGGATCCCGAGATGATGGACCCGCGCCCAAATACAATAGTACTCATTAATGGTAGAGAGATGGATCTTTTAGGCGGATTAGAGACTGCTATCAAAGATGGAGATGAAATAGTATTCATTCCCATTGTGCACGGTGGATAGAGTTAGAAAAACTCTGGGATACGAGACCAGTGTTCATGTATAAGTTTCCATTCCGCTCCCATCTTAACCATAAATGCTGATACGCGGGATCTTATATAGAACTTTCTATTCCTGATTTGACCACTATACTTTATTATAAACGAAGCTATTGCAGCATCATTGAATACATCTATTCTCCAATCACTGATTTCGTAATTGAAGTCTCTGAGAACCCTGTATGCTTCCTCCTCTCTTTTCAGGGCTTCAAGCCCCTGTCTCTCAAAGGGAGGCCAGTCATCAAACTTTGTGTAGTGCGCTTCATCCACAATTCTCCTGACAGATTCAATATTTCTCCACTTGATTCCCTCAATCCGAGCAATTAAAGCTGCCTTCACCCCCTCCTCAAGTGAACCGAACTCCTTTAAGTGCGCTCCACATTTCCAACAGAAATTATGCTCCTCAGAGACCTCAGCTCCACATTGCGGGCAGAAACGTATGCACCACCTCTATTTGCCCTTCTGAACTTTATCAAATATCAGTTTTTAAGATTTATTTTAAATTTGGCGGCGGAGTGGAAGCCTAAAGGGCGATGAAAAAACAGGCAAATAGGCATCCTCAGAAGTAGAAGTCTTCCGGCTTTACAGTAGGGTTCCGCAAAAAATTTTGGTTTTGCCGCTGTGGGACGTGTCCAACTTATTCATAGATCCATCTTACTATGATTTTTAGGCAGTATATTGTGATTCTTAGGAGTATTTTTGTTGACTTCTTCGCTTTTATTCTGTCTCCGAACTCCACTGTTAATGCTCCGAATATTCCCTCTCCAACGCTTCTATAAGCGTACAATGATTCAACGTATGCTCTGTCTCTTATCCTTGCCCCATATCCTCCCGGGCTTGTTAAGCCCCTCTTCACCATTTAGCCTTTTGATGCTATTGTGTTCAGAACTGGTTTAGCGTCGAATGCCCCATCACCAAACATGAGCCTTCAGGCATGCCTTTGACAAACTCAACCTCAGAACCTGTTAGCTGGACTGGGAATAGTGTGCTGCCACCCCTCACATTAATGAATAGCTCATGCAACCCCCTCAGCCAGTCAGCGAATTTAGTAGAGTCTATTATTGAGTAGTCGTATTCTATGGGGCTGAGTAGGCTGAAGAGCATCCTCAAAACCCTTTCCACAATATCCCCCATGCCTCACCTCCCA
>Ga0105158_1000595_pt1 | contig 15199 bp, 13 predicted proteins | sample LHCtaG_FD_81567 | JGI IMG/M metagenome (GOLD analysis project Ga0105158, IMG submission 81567) | Hot spring microbial communities from Little Hot Creek, USA to study Microbial Dark Matter (Phase II) - LHC4sed_matched | ecosystem: Environmental > Aquatic > Thermal springs > Hot (42-90C) >...
AGATCAGGGACATGAGGGAGCTAGACGTATACGAGCCGCTGGCAGTTAAGAAGCAGGTCATCAAGTCATCTGTAGAGGCGGCAACAATGATACTCAAAATAGACGACGTCATAGCAGCCGGTAGGACAAAGACTCCTTCTAAAGGCGGCGAGAAGACTGAGAGTGAAGGCAAAGAGTTTGATTAAACCAAGTTGAGTTATTTCCAGCTCCAAAACCTTATTTTTTGTTTTTCTCCCCCACAATGATTAATGAAATTGAAATATTAGTTTTGCCCCACAATTTGAGGATAGCTTCTGAGAGAGCTGCGGCTTTCTTAAGGAGTTTCGACTTCGATGTTTTATATCTTAATATTCCACGTGAATTAGGCATACTAATCGAGGATTTAGCTTTAGGTGCACCCTATGAGGAGTTTATTAATCGAGTAAGCGAATCCGGTATTCTACGTGAACTTTTAGTTTCATGGGAATATAGAATTAAGCCCATACTTTTAGCAGTGAGGGGATTGAAGATAAGAAAGCCGCATTTAGAGATTATATGTTATAGAAACAGAAAGCTTGAAAATTTATCTGTAGAAAAATCCGAGGAGATAGCCGCATTAACTTTGAGAGTCAGCATAACTGGGAGAATCGATGTGGAGGAGTGGAAAAGCGTAGTCTATAGAATGCTATGCGAGACGGCGATGCTGACAAATGAGGAGGACAGCTACATATATGAGGACTGGATTAGACATTCCGGGAAGAGAGCTATACTTTTAATGGATTATTTGCCAAAGCGTCTTCTAAACGAGTTTAAGAAAAATGGTGTGAAAACTATTCTACGCTATGCTTTCACACCATACTATTTTACGCCGCTGGAAGTTTTGATGCGCGAGACTGCTATGGCACTTGAGGAAAAAGGAAAAAGCAGTATTGATAATGAGAGAATTGAAATGCTTGTGAGGATGCATGTGGAGTTTATCAGAGATTATATTCTCGTGAGCGAAAATTATGATGAAGCCTACTTTAAATGGTTGAGAGATAAGTTACCTAGTGGTATAGCATCTTCATTTCATACTTCTTTAAGTGGTCTACGGCTTGATTCACGTCCATGAAGAGTGACTGAACTCTCTCAACATTCTCAACTGTAACAATTTCATGCTTCATGCACTTAGCGTTTTGCGCTGCTAAACTCAGCAATTGAACCGCATACCTTAAAGATGATGAAGCCCCTATCTCCGTTAGTTTATCAAGGGCTTTTTCATCCAGCCTTATCTTCTCCTCCGCTGCTCTAATCTTCAATATATCTTTTATGTCTTCTGGACTATATTCGTGGGTCGCTATTATAACAGCTCTATCGAGGAGGTCTAGTGGGAAGCCCATTGGGCTCTTAACATCTGTTCCACGTATCGTCGTCATTCCACGATTAGTTGCAAGGATGATTATTGGAACCAGCTCGCTCTCCAAGGCTCTCCCAAGGAAACTGAAGGCCTCTAAGTCTAATAGGTGGCTGTCGTCTATAAATAGGACCCCTGGATGTATGAAGGCTCTATTTTCATCAACCATCTTTTTAACCATTTCATCAACTGCAGCCCTAACCTCACTATCTATCTCCCTAGATTCGCTGAAGCCAAATAATAGCGAAAACAGACCCCCGCTTTTATTCCTTGCATGCAGCCTATCTAAGTCATCTAGGGTCAGTGTGTAAACGAACTCCTTCTCCTTTAAGACTGAACCAGAGGGCCTGGGAACTTTCTCGCGTGTATCAACTTCATAAGTCTTGCCCTTATTGCTCTCGAGGCTTAAGCCTAAGTTTACAACTCTACCAGTCTCCGCATCTATCTGTATCACGCAGCCCTCCGTTATACCCTGAGCGATGATCTGCTGGGCTATCGATGCCCCAGCCTCGATCGTCCTCTCCTCCTTAGTTGTCTTAAGCGTTAGTCTCACGCTCTCGGGAACTCTTTGGTATGGATTGTACGGATGCTGTGCAGTTCTAATTTCCAAGCTTGTAACTTCTCCCTCATAGACCTTGCGCATCTCATGTATCTCGACGCCTATAGCCTTCCGCATAGCTTCGATGAGAACCTCAGTTTTCTTCCTCTCACTGCTGTACACTTCGCTGCCGCTCATCTGTATGAATGGAACATTGGGCCCAAGCTCCCTCGCTATAGCCATGGCTATCGCTGTCTTTCCAGTTCCAGGTGGACCAGCCAATACGATTGTTCTCCCGCTAAGCTTACCTTCCTTAATCATCTGAACTATTAAGCCAGCTGCCTCACGGGCCTTCTCCTGCCCAACCATGCCATCCTTAACCCTAACGGCTCGGAGATTTTCATCTAAGCCGAGGCCTTTAATATGTGTGTGAGCACCTACCCTCTCGAAGCGTTGGAGAACGGAAGGTATCTCACGTATATCAGACATAGAGAACACCGAAATAACGTTAAAAAAATAAAAATTTAAAAGATTTTGGTTAAAATCAGAAAATGTTTGGGATTTTCTGGAGACCGTTAGTCGAATTCAGGTGTCTTACCAGCTTCCTCCTCTTCTTCCTTCTTCTCAGCGCCCTTACCCTTCTCTTCCTTCGGCTTTGAAGCTGCGATCACATCGTCTATTCTTAGAATCATTGAAGCTGCCTCTGCTGCCGATTTAATCGCCTGCTCCTTAACGATGAGTGGCTCTATGACCCCCTTCTCCAGCATATTAACAATTTTACCAGTGAATACGTCCACACCATAAGAGAAGCCATCCGGCTTCTCATGGGCAGCTTTGATCTCGACCATTACGTCGATTGGCTCTAAACCAGCGTTCTCTGCAAGAGTCTTTGGAACAATCTCTAAGGCTTCGGCGAAAGCCTCTATAGCTAGCTGCTCCCTACCGCCTATTTGGGCAGCATATTTACGTAGCTCCTTGGCGAGCTCAGCTTCTATCGCACCTCCACCTGGAACAATCTTGTTCCTCTCTATTACATCAGAGACCACCGAGAGAGCATCGTGCATCGCCCTTTCAGCCTCATCAACCATACGTTCTAGGCCAGCGCGTATTAGTATTGAAACTGAACGCGGATCCTTGCAGCCCTCAATGAAAACCATCTTATCCTCACCTATCTTACGCTCCTCAACAAGCTCAGCGTAACCTAGGTCTTCTGGCTTAAGGTCATCCAGGTTTGTGACTATCCTTCCGCCAGTAGCCCTAGCGAGTTTCTCCATATCAGACTCCTTAGCTCTTCTAACTGCTAAGATGCCCTCTTTGGCTAGGAAGTGTTGGGCCATGTCGTCTATGCCCTTCTGGCATATAACGACGTTTGCACCTGCCCTGGCGATCTTCTCAACCATCTCGCGGAGCATCTCCGTCTCCTTGTCAAGGAAAGCCTTCATCTGAAGCGGGTCCCTTATCCTTATCTCGGCGCTGAACTCTGTCTTCTCTATCTCAAGTGGGCAGTTGAGCAGGGCTATCTTAGCTTTCTCGACGCGTTTAGGCATCCCAGCATGGACAACTTCCTTGTCGAGTATTATGCCCCTAACAAGCTGCGTGTCACGTATGCTCTCGCCCTCTTTCTTTATTATCTGAATGTTATCGATGTCTGCAATCCATCTATCGCCACGCTTCTCAGCTATCTGTTTAACAGCGTCGATAGCTATCTCTGCGAGGTACTCTCTAGCAATGCCGATTGCCTTACTTCCCATCGAGGTTACCGCAACTTTCTTCAATGTCTCTCTATCATCTACGTCCACTGTTATGCCTAGTTTATCAAGAACCTCAAGGGCTTTTTGAACGGCTTTGCGATAACCGCTAACAATTACTGTTGGATGAACGTTCTGGTCTAGGAGCTCCTCAGCCTTCTTTAGGAGCTCGCCGGCTAAAACGACGACAGTTGTTGTTCCATCACCAACCATGTTGTCTTGAGCCTTAGCGATCTCAACCATCATCTTGGCTGCCGGATGCTCAACCTCGATCTCTTTCAATATCGTTGCTCCATCGTTTGTTATTGTTATGTCCCCTAGGCTGTCGACAAGCATCTTATCCATCCCACGAGGGCCAAGAGTTGTTCTCACTGCCTCAGCGATTATTCTAGCAGCCGTAATATTGTTTCTTTGAGCCTCCCTACCTCGGCTTCTAGCAGTCCCCTCCTTCAATATTAATATTGGTTGACCAGATGCTGTTTGAGCTAGGTACGCCATATTGATTCCCCCTATATTTGATGACTCTTGATTTATTGAATAAAAACGAAAAATATAAGTTTTACTAAAACTAAAAATTCTAAACAAGAAGACTTAAGATTGATTTAGAGGAGAATTTATTTAACATGTCAGTGGAAGAGGACGCATTAGCAGAATATAGAATACTAGCTATGCGCCCACTTCCAAAAGTCGATCCAGAAAAAGATTTAGAGTGGATATGTAAGAGCCTAGGATTTTTGGAACCGAGGGATAAGAAGAGAACCGCCTTCCGAATATTTAAGGCTCTTTTAGGGGCTGCAAAGGAGGGAAAGGGGCTTACAAGTGATGAGCTGGCGGTGAAACTCTCTTTGACAAGAGGGACAATGGTGCATCACTTGAATAAGATGATTAAAAGCGGCTTAGTAATATACCACGAGGGGACATATAAGCTGAGGGGGAGAAGTTTAAAATCGACAATTGAGGAGGCACACCGCGATATAAATCGAATATTTGAAAATATCTATAAAGTTGCTGAGTCAATAGATCAAACATACAATCTTCACTCAAGAACATAGAATCTTCAAGTTATTAAAGGCGACCTACACTTAAAGAGGAGAGGTAACTTTAAACATAGGAAGCGCATAGTGATATTAATATTTTGTTGAGATGAAAAGAAAATATGTTTGCAGCTAGAGCTGGAGTAATCCTAACCCCGAGAGAGATTCTTAGAGAAGCCTATATTTTGGTTGACGGAAATAAAATAGTCGATGTCAGGCTGGAGAAGCCGGATGGAATAAGAGATCTATGCAGATATGATGACTATATTCTGGCTCCGGGATTAGTAGACATTCATATTCATGGCGGCTTCGGTGTAGATCTAACGTACTCACGTATCAAGGAGATATTAGAGCTCTCTAAGAGGCTGCCGGAGATGGGCATAACATCATATATTCCCTCAACAGTCACAGATTCTTTTGAACACATAGAAGCCGCCATTAAGAATATTAATGAAGCCTCTAGGGCACATGCTGGTTCAAGAATTTTAGGGATCCACCTTGAAGGTCCATATCTTAACCCTATAAGAGGGGGGGCGCAGCCTAGAGAACATATACGTAAGCCATCTTTAGAAGAGTTTGAGAGGTTTTATGCCGCAGGTAACAGACTCATAAAGCGAATAACAGTTGCCCCAGAGATTGATGGCGGGGTAGACTTCATAAGATATGTTGTAAAAACTTTTAAAGTTAAGGTTTCCCTCGGGCATACCGATGCAACTTACGAGCAAACATTGAGGGCAATTGAGGCGGGAGCAAATATTATAACGCATCTATTTAATGGCATGAGAGAATACCATCACCGCGAGCCGGGAATAATAGGTGCAGCTTTAACCACAAGAAATATTTATACAGAGATAATAGCCGACTTCATACACCTACATCCAGCAACAATAAACTTGGTGTTAAAGTGTAAGGGTCCAAATAAAACGATTCTGATCTCTGATGCCACACCAGGCGCCGGGCTTCCAGACGGTGATTACATACTTGGACTCAATAAAGTGATAATAAGAGATGGAGTTGCCAAAACCGAAGGCGGGAGTCTAGCTGGAAGTACTATAATGTTGATGAGGGCTGTGCAGAACGTTATGAAGCTGGGATTATCCTTAAAGGATGCTCTGAGTATGGCGACAACATCTCCATGCAACGCCATGGGTTTTAAGGATGTTGGTAGAATTGCTAGAGGCTGTAAAGCAGACTTTATAGTGCTGGATAAGCAACTAAACGTTGTTGAAACATATATTGATGGAAAGAGAATTTATGAGAGAAATGTTTAGGGGGTTCTCTTAGGCGCATCAGGGTTCTCGGGTCCAAAATGTTTCAGCATCACTAGATTCTCGCTTGGACTCTCATTGATTATTTCCACGCCCTCCACGGCTGCTTCAACGGTTACAAAGAATTCGTCGCTGGTTATCTCACCATACCTTATCATTGTCGGTGCTTCAGCCCTAAATTTATCTATTCTTCCACATCCCTGAATAACGATCAACCCATATGCTGCCCTGTCACGTATCTTCACACTTCTCCCAGGAAGCACGGTTAGTTCTTTAGCACTGAAATCATTGGATCCATAAACGATCCATTTCTCAATATATCCTATCCTCCCAGTTTCCTCCGGATCCTCTGCATAGATAGGTTCAATGTAATGGCTCTTCTTAAACTCTGGGTTGAGATTTTCCTTCCAATCTATCATGTCAACAATATATTCCAGGTCGTGATGATGCTCTTTAGGGACATCCTTCACAAGTAGGTCCCATGATATGGGTTTATCCTCGAGCATAGATTGATATATGGCGGCTACATCAGAGGCCATTTGCACTTCATATGTTACTAGGGTGCCAGGAGCATGCAGAATGCCTGCTGGAACAAGCCAGCCTGTCCCAGGCTTAAGCTTATACGCTCTAGAAAAGTGCAAGATTCCATTATCGCCCATATTCCACTTCTTAAGACATTCCTTAATATCCTCCTTCGTCGTTCCCGGCTCAAGACCAAAGAAAGTGTATGGGAATTTTCCCTCGACTGCGTTGAGTTGGGGTGGAAAATAGTAGGCTTCTGGCTTAGGAAGCCTATTGACCCTGCGGGCATGCTCCTCTCTCTGATGTAGGTGTAACGGTATTGGACATGAATTATCAAAGAACTTTGTTAGAACAGTCCAGCCGCCATACTTCCGCATAACATCTTTTCCAAGAAACCTATCCCCAAGAACCTCGATGGCATCTTTTAAAAGAACCCTGTTTAATTTTGAACCTTCTTGGATAACAATATAGCTTAAGCCCTCATCCTCCGGAGCATTCGGGTTATCGGCCTTAGTTGTGGATGCAAGCCACCTCTCATCGATTCCGCCCCTCTCAACCCCCAAGGCATAAATGTCCTCGGGAGCAAGCTTAAGTCTCTTACCAGGTGAGAGGAAACTTCTTGGAACCCATGTTGGAGCAAGCCTAACAATTCCATTACCGCTCTCAAGCACATTTAAAACCTGGCTTTCCAGGTCCACATAAACCACCAATATAAAGAAAAACTATTGGAGATAAAAATCTTTGATATAGGAAAAAATTAGGGGTCAACTGTTATTGCTAGATTCATCCCTTTTTCAATAGTTAAAGGTTCTATAAAGAGCAATTTATCTTCGACTCGCCTACACTCGACCTCTTTCCCCGACACCCTTACAGACTTAATTGCTTTGCCATTCAAGAATGGCACGCTTAAAGACTTGATTCTAAGGAAGCCATAGTTTACGGCCAATTGAATCTCGCAACCATTTATCTCAAATGTCCCCCAGCCTGTTCCAGTAGACCAAAAGCACCTAAACTTTCCATCTCTCAGGAGCCGTGGGTTAAAGCCTATTTCTCCCTTTACCATATCGAATTTGAAGCCGCTGAGCGCTAATAGCAGCGCATAGGAGGACATTGAACGCGCGTAATTGCTTCCGCATTCAATCTCGTTCCACGGGTTTCTTTTTTCCCCATCATATCGGTCTCTGACGGCCTTAGATATCTCAAGACCCTCCTTAATAAGCCCCTCTTGAATCATGTGGGATGCGACAGCATACTCCGTTCCGCACCAAGCTTCCTCAGCGTATGGGATAGGTATAATCGGCTTAGTTTTTCCAGAAGGCCACCTGCATATTACTGTTCCAGATTCATCGTTTAGGCTGAAAACTCTGCATGGATTAAAGAAGTCTCTCATACTTCTTATGAAGTTATATTCATGTATCGATTTCAGCGCACTCCTAACCTTCTCCAAGTCAAATATCTCACCTAAGCCGCAGATGTTGGCGTGCCACTGAGCCAACACTTGATCTATGTGGCAGCCCTCGCCGATTTGATACTTTATCTCTCCATGCTCCTTATCCCAATAAATATCCGTAACCTTCGGATCTACTGAAGCATACTTTTCGAGAACTGATTTATCCTTTAAGTCTATGAGTTGATAGAAGTACTGGCCGTTAAAGAGGTTCTCCTCAACCCATCTCCTACCTCTCTCGAATAAGCTTATGTATTCCTCTGCTTTCTCGGATTCACCCAAGTACTCAGCCATTTCGGCGCCAGCCTTTAGGGCTGCAAGATATAAACCGGTGAGCCAAGAGTTCGGCCCAAAGAGCTCTATGTCAAGCGTATTGTGCTGTCTACCTTCCAAGACACCATCCTTGTCAAGATCCCATTTATCTTCGTTAGTTTTTGCCCAAGCGTACTCAATCGACTTTTTTATCGACTGCCAATTACTTCTAAGCCAATCATCGTCTCCAGTAAACTTCCAATAGGCATAAGCCCTAATTACGCTGCAGAACTGCCCGTCAACGGCGGCATGTGGGAACCCCCATTGCCCTCTACCAAGTGGCAGCTGAAGCCTAAAACTTATTCGACCATCTTCTCGTTGATCATATTTATAGTGGAGATCCCACATTGAGCGATCCAGCCTGGGAAATAGGAATAGCGGCGCATATGCGTAGCCCCATACATGCATACAGCTCCCCTCGCAGCAACCGGAGTTCATGTGGCAGCCCTCAAAGCCATATAGTGAGCCATCTTCTAGACGCAGAACTGTAGGCGACTTGAGAATTGAGATATTTGCTGAGATCGCATCTAATATAAAGGGCGGCAGCGTCGATGAGAATAAACTATTTCTAAAGGTAATGGTTTCCTCATAGAGTCTACTCCAGTTTTTCAGGCAGTAAATAGATGTTTCAGCGGAGTTTCTGAAGATCTTGGCATAGTAATTCCTCCAAATTCTCGGACTCTCAGATTCAGGCTTCCAATAATTATAGCAGCTCGGAAAGTTCCATGCTATTACAAACCTAGCTTTTTCAGATCCGCGTGGTTTAACTCTTAAGTGGACTGCAAGAGTGGCGTGGTCTCTGATCCCTTTGCTTGGAGACGAATAGAAGCGGTTCTCAAATTTACCGGGAGCAGAGAGATCTTTCCAGTAAACGTGGAGACTATCAAACCACCCGCCCCTAAACCAATACTCTTGGTAGCTAACGTCTAATGCATCCGTCGCTATAGTTAAATCGCCATAGCCGGGATCACCTTCACGAGGCTCTGCTGACAGCATTTTTATGAGGTGAAAAACGCCATTTTTCTCATACACGTTAACTGTTGTGCCAGCCTGGAGAGGATTCTGAACAGATAGGCATACAGTGTAAGTTACCTCATAGTCAGTTGTATTCTTGACTTCTATCTCGAAGAAAGCCGCCGGTATACTTGAGTCTAAATCATTAAGTGGAATAAATGGATTAAAAGCAGTCATTTGAACTTTTCCGGGAAACTTTTCATCGATGAATCTTATTCTGGCTATTGGATATGTTCCTTCAAATTCTGAATCCTTAAAATGCGGTAGCCCAGCCATATAGCCTATAGGAGGACCGAAGCCGAAGGATTGAGAATCTGCTTGACCAAATTCACCCATGTATGGGGGACGTAAATCACTATTTAAGACGCGTACATCTAGGACTTGGCCTTCACGTTCCGCTTTAACTGCAAAATGTGAAAAACCATTTATGCTTCCCTTATTCGGCCTATTGAAAATCTCCCAGTCTATTAATCTACCATTCCCAGAAAACCCTATGCAGCCAGCTCCAATGCCGCCGATAGGGAATGATATTTCTCTAGTCTTGCTTGCTCTATATGTAAAGTAAGGTAGAGATGGACTTGAAGGCTCGGAGCCCTTCGAATCCATCAGTAGATCTCACCTCACTTAACAATTGTAGATCTCTAGGGTTGTGAGCTACCCCACCCTATTGTTTTTATTCTTTGTTTAATTTCTTTTTTATGCTTTGGGATGTTGGGGTTCTTGATGGCTACTTCGGAGACAGAGTAAAGGCAAAGAGGAGGGGAGTTAACCGAAACAAGAATACTTCTAAGAACCACGATATACTGCCTAAAAATCATGGTGAGATGGATCCAGAATAAGTTGGGCCTGGGTTCATTAAACCTTAAATATTGTATAGTAAGCTAGAATAAGGGGTTGAAATGAGCTCTTTGAAAATTGGCATTATTGGTTCCGGAAGAAGGGCAATGAGTCACATAAGCACGCTTCTAAAGCTCGGTGATAAATATAAGGTGACCGCTGTATGCGATGTCGATGAGGCCCGCGTCGCGGATGCTGCCGCGAAAGCTAGAGCAAAGCCGTACACAGATATTTTAAAGATGCTCTCTAATGAGAGGTTAGATACTTGTTTAGTTGCGGTGCAAGCTGAGGGACATCATGTGGTGGCAAAGGCTCTTGCTGAGAGGGGAGTGAATATTCTCACCGAAACACCCATAGCTATAACCCTTGCATGCGCCGATCAAATGATTGAGGCGGCAAAAGACAACGGCGTTCTCCTTGAGGTTTCAGAAAACGTTCCACGGTGGCTTCATGAAAAAGTGAAGCAGAGAGTCGCGTCATCTGGTTTATTGGGTGAGATAAAAGAGTTTTATCTTGCTTATATGTCGGGATCTTATCATGGAGTTGCGGCGATAAGAAGTATACTTAAGACAGAGGCGGAAAGCGTTGTTGGCGAACATCCTCCAAAAGACTCTATTCTTGAGAGAGCTAATATACTGCTCTTAAATGGAGTGAGAGGTGTATATGAATTCAACCGCGCTGGAAGAAATTACTGGGAGATTATAGGGACAAAGGGAGCTCTACGCGGCAATGAATTACATTTGTTTGATAGCAATCAAAAATTTGAGATACAAATTGTTCGAGAAAACTCGAAGATATCTGGTGCCAAAATTGATACTTCGCCAGAGATATATGTTGAAAATCATTTATGGGAGTACTCTCTTGAAGGCATCGACGAAATAGCGATTGCAGATGCCTGGCTAAGCCTATATGACGCTATAAAAAGCGGTAAGCCCCTTAATTATGGGGCTGAAAACGCGAGAAGGGATATAGAGCTAGTGATGGCTATCAGAGAATCCGCGATGCATGGCGGCTTAAAGATCCATCTTCCGCTAAAGGAAATTACGGAGCATGAAAAGATTATTCACGAAGAGTTCGCTAAAGTCTATGGAACAGACCCACTCCTGCTGAAGCTGGAGCATCTAAAAATTAAGTATACTCTCCCCGATAAATTACGGAGTCTAATGTATTGCGGGCGTACCGACGTTGAAATCAAAATATAGTCTTAAATATCGCTAAACAAGCTTTCCTTCTTCTTTGAGCCTAATCTCCTTAAGTGAACTGCCCGCCCTAAGGGGCGAGGCTTCCCCGTTAAGCTGGGACTTCACGCCGCCAACCTCATCTGGAGACTTGGGGGCTCCGCCATCCCGCAGAGCTCATTACCCTGCGGGCTATATAGATTGTTGGTAGCCCGGGGGAGATTCGAACTCCCGTCAGCGGGTTTCTACGGCTTCTTTGCCTCCAAAGCCCGCTATGCTTGTCCGCTACACCACCGGGCTCCACCAATGTAGATGATTAACTTCTTCGAGAAAATTAAGAAGAAAAACCCTATAATAACCTTAACGCCTGACGCTATCTAGAGGTTTGCTTATAGGGCTTTAAATTCATTAAACCATCTTTCATATTGGATTAACATTTCCTTCGATACGCTCGGCTTCCTCTTCTCTAAAACTTCAAGGAAATCCCTCATAGATATCGGCCTTGGTTCAGCCTTCATGTAATCTTCGCAGTTTTCAAATATTTCGCTGTTAACTTTGAGTTGAACTGATTGACATACATCCATTATATCGCTTCCGGAGAAGCCCTCCGCCAACCTTGCCAGTTTATCTAAGTCTATATCTGACGCTAGCTTCAGTGGCTTCGTATACAGCTTAAATGTTTCTAGGCGCTGCTTATAATCCGGCGGAGGAACATAAATCCTCTTCTGGAATCTCCTTATAAATGGCGGATCTAAATCCCAAGGCTTATTTGTCGCCGCCACAACGTACACTTTTAGCGGATTCTTCTTGTCTATTATGCCATCCATCTCTTTGAGGAATTGGTTCCTAACCCTTATCTCTCCACCAACCTCAAACCGCCTAGCGCCCATTAGAGAGTCAACTTCATCTATGAAAATTATAACCGGCGAGTTTTTAGCCTCCTTTCTAGCAAGATTAAATAGTTTGGCAACGTTCTGCTCAGCCTCACCAAGCCACTTAGACATTATAGACGCTGCATCAACGGGTATAAACCTGGCTTTAATCTCATTTGCAACAGCAGCCGCTAAAAGGGTTTTTCCACATCCAGGTGGGCCAAAAAGCAGTATCCCTCTAGGCCAGCCCAGCGGGAAAAGGTCTGGTCTAAGGGATGGGTAAACTATAGCCTCTCTTATTGCCCTCTTTGCATCATCAAGCCCAACTATGTCATCCCATGTGACGCTGGGGGGTTCCTTTAAGACTAGATCCTCAAATTGGTTTCCTTCCTCCGAGTCCTCAGCTACAGCTGGGCTCATGCGTAGGGAGGATTTGAGCGCCGCTATTCTCCTCTTGTAGGCTTCAGCCCTCTGGAGATAAATTTTGTTTAACTCGTATTCAGGATTTAATCTAACGATTTTAAGTAGGTTGTCTATAGCCTTCTGGTAGGATTCTATAGCTAGATCCTTTTTTCCCTGTCTATCCAACATCACTGCCTGTTCCGCGTACTTAAGCGCCAGATGCTCTAGCTCTTGAGCGGCGCCCATAGCCCTCCCTACACCTACTCAATCTTTATCCTCCCTTTTCTACATAGAGAGTTAAGGATGCTTTTAATTTTGTCAGGCGGAATCTTTAGCTCTTGAGCACATTTAGAGATATTCATTTCCCCATTATTGCGTTCAATGTAATCTAGAACTAGATCCTCCATAAGTGGACTCGGAGAGTTGCTTCTCACCTCAATTATTGATCCATCCTCGTCGACATATGCTTCTGAACCATCGACAGCTATGGCTACGCGTGGCTTAACAGCAGCGGCTTGAGGTGGTTCCGGCAGATACTGCTCTTCTGGAGGCTCAGGAATCCTCCTTTCAATCTCTTGCCTAAGGAAGTCTGATGCCTCTTTAAGTATCGCCTCAGTGGCTTCATCCTTAATTACTATTGGTTCCTGCTGGATTGAACTAATCTCTGTTGCCGCCAGTAAATCATTTATTGAGTTCACTAAGCTGCTTATCTCAGGAGTTAAGGACGGCATCGCCTTTGCAACGTCCCCAAGCGTGCTTTTAACTTCGCTGAACACTCCTTTAATGTCATCTAGAGTTGGGGCCACAGTCCTAAATGTTTCAAGTCTTAGTATTGCCTTCTCAATGGATAACATCATGCCATGTATGATTGACATAATCTTCCTTAATTCAGCGATTTCATTAGCGTAAACCGCAGCCCTATTTTTCATCCCCCTGTTTAAGCATGAGACGCATTCATCGAATAACTCCTTATCCCTCTTGGCTAGCTTATTGTAGGCTAACTCAAGTCTAGAGTAATGCTTCCCCAACTCGCTGATAGACTCTATGAGCAACTCATTTAGCGTCTTCCTAGATTTTCCGAAAAATTCTTTGATTGTAGGCGACATTGCAAGACTCCCCATGATCGTTGACGAACAATCTTTACTTATCTGTTATGCGTACACTCATAATTGATTTCTGATCTGTATGCCCCTCAAATACGAGATTTGATTGAGGAATTATGCTGGAAACTTTATCCTTAATTTTTAACAGGTTCATTTTCTTATATGAAGAATATTTTATTTCTTTGAGAATTGAGATGAGAGATTGACGGAACACATCATCCTTAACATTGCCTACTCCATGCTCCATCTCAAGGAAGGTTCTCGCTAGATGAAGCATTTTAATATTATTTTCTTGCTGCTGTATTTGGCTCTCTACCTCGCTTAGAATGCTTTGAGCTTCAACCCTCAAGTCATTTATGGATTTATCGAACTCTGCACTTAAACTCTCGTATATTTCGGGTAATATCTCTTTGTTCTTAAATAGGGATTCTAGGATCTCACGTTTCTTAACGAGGATTGGTAATTCCTTACAAAGGTTCTCAACACGCCTCTCAACGTCAGAAACCACCAAAACCTCTTCACCGTCATCCTTCAACCTCTCAACCGAATATCTAACCAGTTCCTCGCTCTTATTCTCAATGAGGGCCTCTTTAACATTACCCGATGAATCTATTATGAAGGATACTATCCTACCGATTTCTCTGCCACCATTATCCTTCGCAATTTTACCAATTAATGGCGGGAATACGTCAGTCGCCAAACTAAACACCTCCTAGACTACTCCGAAAACTCTTCCTCCCTCGATTCTTCAGCAGACCTAGGAGATGGGAACTCCGGAAACTTCTCCTTCATTCTCTGTTCAGCTATCAAAGCCGCCTCATCCAGAATCTTTTGTGCATCGTCGCTTGCAACCTCAAAGTTTGGAGACACACCGGTTACTTCTCCAGCCTCCACAATTAAATCGTTGAGCATAATTCCGATCTGCCCAAGCTCCTTCTCAGCATTAGGTAAGAGACCACTCAATCCAGTGCGGACATTCTGTAAGACATGTGTCGCCGGAGCTAAGACAGATACCACATTACCTAGCTGAGTTACTGTTTTGAGTCTAAGCGCAACCCTCTCAAGAGCCAGCTCAGCATTCATCATGAAATTAGCCATCTTCCTTAGTTCGGCAAGCTCGTTTGCCAGAACCTTAGCCCTCTGTATCTGATGCCTAGAATAAGATTCAACAATTTTCGAGAAGAGATACTTGTCTCTTTCGCTTAAGCGGTTTAGCACACTCTCAATGTATTGTATTTGAGCCTCAACCCGCCTAACAGCCACTTCAATTTTATTTCTAAGTGGCTCCGTGGGTTTTAATGCTGCTTTAAGCCCTCTGAGGTCGCCTTCCTCCCACTTCTTAGTGAACTTCGATGACATATACTTCACCACTAAGCGCTAATAAATGGGCTGAGAAGAGAGGAGTTTAAACTTGCTAATACGCTTAGAACATCAATGTATATACATGGCTAACACAGAGACGCATAATCTCTAAAAAAACATTTTGCCTTTTAAGTGTAAAAGTGAATAGTGGAGCGGCGACTATTTACAGAAGAATAGCATAAAAAAATAA
>Ga0105158_1000596_pt1 | contig 15188 bp, 14 predicted proteins | sample LHCtaG_FD_81567 | JGI IMG/M metagenome (GOLD analysis project Ga0105158, IMG submission 81567) | Hot spring microbial communities from Little Hot Creek, USA to study Microbial Dark Matter (Phase II) - LHC4sed_matched | ecosystem: Environmental > Aquatic > Thermal springs > Hot (42-90C) >...
ATATTTTCAGGATAGTGTTACTAGTGCTACTCCTAATATTATTGTTATTGCACCTACTATTTCTCTGGTTCCAAATTTTTCCTCCTTCAGTAATAGTCTTGTTAATATTAGTGTGAATAGTGGTTGACACTCTCCACGGCTGAAGTCGGGAGATTCTCGGTTCGTTAGCCTTGTGGCTTCATTCTACCGAGTTCTGGGCACTGTCAAAGGTGCCCCTAGCATGGGCATGTAGCCCATGCCCCGCTTGAGCATGTTCGTTGCTCCATTAAAATCTGCGTTGCAAGAGTATCTGCAGTTTGGGCATTTGAAGAGGCTTCCGACTCGAAGCCCTATATGCCCGCATCTATGGCATGTTTTAGATGTCCCCTTTTCACTTATTTTGACGACTTTTATCCCTAGCCACTTCGCCTTATATTCTATGAATTGGCTTAGCCTATGGTATGGGAATCCATTGTTTAGTTTCCTATTGAACCCTCTACCTTTTCCATTTCTTCTTACTCCTTTGAGGTTTCCAAGAACTATCATTGAATTGTTCTCTAAAGCTTCTTTCACTATTGCTCTGCTTATCTTGTGTAGTATGTTGTTTGTTATTCGTTTTTCTTTGTTTCCAATTTTTCTTTATTGCTTTATATGCCTTCTTTAAAGCTAGAGACCTTCTGAGGTAGAAGTAGTGCCCCTTAACCTGTCTAAGCTCTTTTCCATAAAATTTTGGCTTAGGATTGTTGGAATTGAAGGTTGTGGCAACCCACCTTATGCCTAGGTCTATTGCAAGAATTGATTTAGGGTTTCTTTCTTCAACCTCTTTCTCCACTGTTATGTAGGCGAACCATTCATCACCTTTTCTGATGATTTTTGCTTCTCTGCAAACCATGTCCTCGGTTATAGGCTCATGTGTTTTTATTGGAACGTTTATCCCGCCCCTAACTCCATAAATCGGTATCTTAAACCAATAAGGTGTTAGTTTTGTATCAGCTCTATAAACATCTCTTCTGAGGATTAGCGGATACTCTTTTCCCTCTTTTAGTTTTCCAATTCGCCTTAGAAGCCTTTCAGCCTGCTGTTGTGTAGCGGAGTAGAGTAGAACAGATTTGTCTCCATGAAGATAGCGTTGAAAGTTCTCGTATTCCCTTCTCAAAAGCTCCTCTTTGCCTTTCCGAAGCTCAAGAATCTTAGCCTTAATAGTCTTCTTAACCTTCATGAGCTACTTGCTCACTACAAAGAAACATTTATACATATTTAAATTTATCGACAATTCATCCCACGGTTAAAACCGTAGGCTTTCTTGTCGATGGCACTGTAACCATCACATTTCAGCTCCACAAATTAGTTAATTCATCACAAATAATCTTATATCTTTTTATTTTTAACTTGGACATCATTTCATAGTACCCATAAATAGGAATATAAGTATTATTAATTAAGTAAACATTTTTTAAATAATAATGGTCGAGATTTTCTAATGATTTAAAAGATCTTTATCGCTTTTTCCTGCCATTTATCACGATAGCATCATCCTTGCATCTGTTCTAAGAATAGAATCTCTATTCATTTCCTATATTCTAGAATAATAGTGTCTATACTCATCTTTTAAGGCTGAGCGTGCTTCTCCGACATCGACCTCCTTAGTATAGAATGCACTATTTCTCCTGTTCTTTCAAATATTTTCTGAGAGCTTGCACGATTAGAGGTTTAACCTCCTTCTCGTGTCTCTCTTTCCCTATTCCAATAAAATCGTGCTCGTAGTCTCCTATTATTCCTTTCACGTCAATGTCTCTTAGGATAAGCTTTTTCCCATAACCTTCTTGCATAACCTCGTACCTGTATGGATCAAGGATCTTTGTCACCACAGCCCACGTGTTGTGGTCATCTTCAAGGTCATGTCTGTAGTCTCCACATATTTTTATGACAAGTCCAGGATAGTAGGGGATATTCTTTTTCCAGTCCTTGGATGGGCCGAATAAAATGTTATCGAATTGGTTTAGGAATCCTCCTTCTGGAGAGAGGCCTTGAACTTCTGTAGTGCTCAATATTCTGCCTTTCTTGTCTTTTATTCTACCTTCTTCTACATGTCTCATGAATAGAATTTGTGCTGGTAAAAGTTCGTCGTAAACGTAAACTTCTTCTCTATTCCTATGCTCTCTTCTTACCCTTATCGGATACTTTAACTGTGCTCCAGGAAAAGTTTTTTCAACCAACCTTTTTACTGCATTACCAATCTGCTTCTCGTTCCTTGTAAGAAATGTGGTCTCATCTATTGGTTCTGCAGCAAAAGGCTCATTGCTTTTTCCAAAATATGCGACAATTGCTGGAACCTGGCCTAACATTCTAAAAGGTTCTTTCCTAACCTTGAAATATATTTGCTCGTTAGGCTCCCATGAAAGTGGAGGATAATTTTCTTCAACATATTTTTCGTACTCTGAAAGAAGCTTAACCTTATCACTGAAGTCCGGGTCCCTTCTTATAGCCTTAAGAATTCCTTCAGAGTAAGTGCGTGCTGGTGCTGGAGGAAGCTTTCTAGGGTCCGGAGCTCTAGGGAAAACAGGCTCACTCTGTTCTTTAGCCGTACCATTAGATGCATTTCTTTGCTCTTCGACCTTACCGTATTTTTTGAAATAGTATGTTAGAGGTTTAACCCTTTTATGGCCTTCTGTGTGGAAGTTCGCAACTTTCTTCTTTTTTGGCATCAGAATATAGTATATTGTCTTTTTATACGCCAATGTAATAATGATGTTCTCTGCTTTTAAACCACTTACGCTGATTTGATGAACCTAAAATCGAAAATGTTTGCACGAGAAGGCTTGCTCAAAAATTATGGTAGAGTCTCATTTCTAGCTTTTTCTATAGAAAAGTTGTCGAAATAGTGCTTCTTAAAGTCTACTATCACACCATTTTTTACCATTACACCTTCTTCTTCAAGCATTTTTATCTTATCATTTATTCTTTTTTTGCCTGCGAAACCACCTATTCTACCGTCACTTTGTACGACTCTATGGCATGGTACGATTGGTGCGTAGGGATTTGTTCTCATAAACAGGCCTACTGCTCTTGACGCTTTTGGATTTCCCGCTGCCTTAGCTAGAGCCTTGTATGTTGTTACTTTTCCTTTAGGAACCTGCTTGAGCAGCTTATAGACTAGGTTACGGTCGATCTTCATTTGATTACTTAAGTGTTTTAATCACTAATTTAAGTTTTATGTAGTATGCTATTTGAAATTAGTAGACTATTGCATAAGTTTTATTCGTGCTTTAACAATTTTTTCTAGAATAAGGGAAAGTATTATGGAGATCCCGGCTTGCCCAAATAGGTCTCTAAGGTATGAGATTATTGCTAGAGGATAGCCTTTAATGAAAATGTTTACAATAAAGTATGTTGAAGCCATTGTAAATCCCCCTATGACTAGGAAAAGTATTTTCATCCACATAGGTTTATCTTTTCCAAGTCCAGCTATTAGGCCTTCAAAACCGTGTGCTGGGATAGAAACGTACCATCTTGGATATGCTAGGAATATATCGGCTGCAACACTGCCTATCGAGCCGACGAGCATCCCACATCTGCTTCCCATAATTAGAGCTGTGAAGAATATTATTGTGTCTCCTATATGCGTGAAGCCTCCTGTTGGGGAAGGTATTAATCCCCCGGTAGTTACAGTTAATACAGCGGTTAAGGCGCTGAAGACGCTTATGTAGGCTATTTCCTTTATGGTCAATGGCTTAATAATAGGCTTCACTTCCTTTTCCTTAAAAGAGTATAATGTTGTTGTTATGCTAAAGATTGTACTCAGCAAGAGGAATGACATATATAATATGTTAGAAGACATTATTCCCAAGACTTGATAGTAAAGTAGTATGATCGTCAAAATGGTTAAAATAATGCCAGCATACTTTGTAATTGTAATGTAACCTTTTTTTAGTGAAAGCACCATTATCATATTTGTGCCTAATGCTGATAGTGCGAATGTGAGATAGCTTGAAAAGGAAAACTTCATTACTTCTGTAAGGGATAAGTTTGTAAATATGCCTTCGAAGCCTATTGACCTAATAGTTTCTAGCGCTGGAATAAAAGTTGAAATGCTAAGTAATAGTAGTGTGATTAATGATAGTATCAATATTATCTTTTTCATTCAATATCCCTTGGTTTAGTCCAAAATTTATAATATATAAGTTGTTACCTATATATAAGGTATAGATAATTAGGATGCTTTCTAATTAGATTGAGTTGACGATTTAAAGTTTATAAAAATATTATCTAAGGTAATGTTTAAAAGTATATAAATAAAGTATATATTTGATGGATGTGATGGAAATCATTACAGTTAAAGTTGATAAAGAGCTTAAGAAGAAGATGAAAGAAATAGACATAAATTGGTCAGAATATATTAGAGAATCTATTCGAAAAAGAATCGAATTAGAGGAGAGGAAAAAAGCTGCCAAAAAAATTATCGATGATTTAAGGTCAGGAAAGCATACTGTGCCAGAAGGATTTCTAAATAAGACTGTAAGGGAGACGAGGGAAAACAGATGAGTTTATATGTTATAGATGCTTCGGTTGCTGCTAGATTTCTATTATTTGAAGAATTATCAGATAAAGCTGAGCATGTGCTTGAAGACTTTATGGACGGTAAGATAGAGTTGGCGGCACCCAAACTTTTAATTTATGAAGTGGGAAATACTTTATGGAAGGCTTTTAAGCAAGGATTCATAAGTTTAGAGGATGCAAGAGAAAAGATTTCATATTTTTTAAGGCTACAATTGAATATTATAAAATTGGGGAAAGAAGATTATGAGGAAGTACTCGATTGGAGCATAAAAAATAATGTGACATACTATGATGCTATATACTTGGTGGTGACGAAAAAGGTTGGAGGTATACTTTTGTCAGCAGATGACATGCTTTATGAGAAAGCCAATAAGATGATACAAGCCTTACATTTAAGATATTATAGATAGAAAAGCATAATTTTCTAAATCAATGTTCTACATTGTTAAATTTTTAAAAGTATATTAAGTCTTTAATTTGAGGTATGTGTTTGTATCTTGTCCTAGTAAAATGGGTGCAATCAAAGTGGAACGTGATAGTTTTAGTATTCTTGGTGTAATATCTGTTACGACGCTTGCATCATTTCTTACTGGCTTAAATGCTAGGCTGGCTGTAGTCGGCTTACCAGTTATAGCTCATGAATTAGGTGCTGACATTGATACTATCTTATGGATTGTTCAGGGTTTCATGCTAGGTTCTACTATAATCCAGTTGATTGTTGGTAGGTTATCTGATTTGTTTGGTAGAGTTAAACTTTTTAATCTTGGTTTTCTCGTATTTATTACTGCTGCTGTTATTGCTGGGTTTTCACCTAATCCGTTTATTCTCGTTTTAGCTAGAATTATACAGGGGATGGGTGGTGCTTTTCTTATGACTCTTAGTGTGACCATATTGACTGATAATGTGCCAAAAAATAGTTTGGGAACTTGGCTTGGTATAAATCAGGTTGCTTGGAGGGTTGGTGCTGTTGTAGGCTTGTCACTTAGTGGTGTAATAATTGATTATTTGGGATGGAGATGGATTTACTTGTTTTATGTTCCATTAGGTTTTGGCTTCTATTTGTGGAGTGCACGTACGTTAAAAGAAGTGTACAAGCCTACTGAAAAACCTAATCTCGATAAAGTTGGTTTTACACTGTTTACAGGTTTTCTTTCATTGATATTGATTGCATTATCTCTTTTTACTTTTGGGACAGCGTATCTTACTTTAGCTTCAATTCTCCTATTTTCGTCTATCATGTTTTTAGTTTCTTTTGTCTTCTGGGAAAATAGGATACCTTGGCCCGCTCTTGACCTATCACTGTTTAAGATATGGCCTTTCAGTGGAGGAATTATTTCACAGTTTCTCTACTCCATAGGTTTTGGAGCTTCAACAACACTTTTAGTCCTATATCTTGAAGTTGTTAAGGGTCTTTCCGCTACCTTAACAGGTTTTCTACTTATCCCCTTCGAGCTTTCATACTTGATATTTGGTGTTCTAGGCGGTAGACTATCCGACAAGTATGGATATGTGCCGGTTGCATCGTCCGGATTACTTGCTTCCGCAATAGCATTTTATGGACTATCTACGGTCACACCAGAATCGAACTTGAATTTTGTAATTTTGTGTGAAATATTGTTTGGTTTTGGTGCTGGACTTTTTATTGCACCCAACACTAGTTCGATAATGTCCTCTGTACCTTTAAGCAAAAGGGGTGTGGCCTCAGCATTAAGAGCAATATCCTTTAACATCGGATTTGTTTTAAGCCTTAATGTGGCAATCATCTCAATGGTGCAGTTTATACCATATGATGTTGCTTCAAAGCTTATCACGGCGGAAGGCTTTATAACGAATAGTGGAGGATATTCTCTTGCGGATTTATCAAATGCCTTAACTAAATCATTTGCTATACAGGCTATAGCTATGGCTTCAGCAATACCCTTTACATTAACAAGGAATGTGCGGAAAAAGTCTTTTTAGTTAAGTTACCAACATTTTTGCAACATTAATGGATGAAAAAGCTTATATTTTGTAACGGATTATACACTTTTTGGACGATGATGGGATCGAGGTACACGTACGCTCGTGCGGATGACGTTTATCCGCTAACCTGAGTCCATTAGCGTAAATTTAAAAAATAAGAGACTTGATAATTAGACCCAGGACACCAGCACTTATAACTAGAAAAGAAACGTTTACTCTAAACTTAATCATTAATATTAGGCACACTGTAGCAATCAATAATGTGATATAGTCTACGAAAGCGACTTTTGAAAGTGAGATGACTACAGCAAAAATTGTTCCTACAACAGCCGCGGATATGCCTCTTAAAAAATTCTTCAGTAGCATATTATCTTTTACCTTTCTAAAAGAGGAGGAAACTACTGGAACTATTATGAAAGGTGGCAGATAAACGCCTAGAAAAGCGATCAGGGCTCCTAGAACTCCTGCAACCTTGTATCCGATAAAAGCAGCCGTCTTCATAACAGGCCCTGGTGTAATTTGACCTAATGTTACGCCATCAAAAAACTCTTTTTCACTCACCCAGCCAAAACTTATAACGTCTGGACCAATTAATGGTATTATAACTAGACCGCTTCCGAACAAGAGACAACCTGCCTTCAAAAACTCTAGAAATACAAGTAATAATGTTGGCACATACTCAGTTGAAAGATTGAATAGAACTATTGAAGGTATTAGGAGGTTCAATTTTTTATAATCTTTTACAGGAGCGTGGACTGATTTTGGAGTATAGAGGATTATTCCTGTTAAGCCTGCAACTAGAAGGATTATTGCCTCGTTAACTTCCGTAAAATATGATACTAAAAATGCTGCTATGAATATGCAGAAAAGTTTCCAGTCTACTATGGAGGAACGTCCAAGCCTATAGGCTGTAGCTAAAATGATGACGACTACAACAGGATTAATGCCATAAAATATGTCGCTTACCGCTGGTATAGTATGATATTGGAAATAGAGCCAGCTCAGAAATAATATTATTATAAATGAGGGGGTAACGAATGCAAAGCCGCTTAAAATTCCACCCACAAGGCCTCTTTTTACATAGCCTATATGTATAGCCATCTCTGCCGCATTAGGTCCTGGAAGCATATTCGTTATGCCAAGCATTTCAGTAAACTCTTCCTTTGAAAGCCATCTTCTTTTTTCAACACAATCGTCTTCCATCATCGAAATATAGGCTAATGGTCCACCGAACGCTGTCCAAGAAAGCCTAAAAAAGTATAGAAAAAGTTCTAAAAGACCCACACTTTTTGAAGACGACATAATTTTTTAGCCTCTTTTCTAGCAATCATATTTGTTAACGATCGGCATCCTCCATCCTAATCCGAAAGCTTTCTTGTGTATTTTTATGCACGGCGCGGCCTGCCACCTCTTATACTCTGAACGCCTTATCCTCGAATAGACTTCATAAACTATTTCTTTTGGATAGCCCATTTCAATCAACTCATATTTGCTTCTACGATTTTCTACTATCTCGTCCACGATCGGGCTTACAATGCTGTAGTCGAAGGGTGCCACTTGACCTTCCTTGAGCTCCGGCGAGGGTTTTTTCTTGAAAACGTTTTCTGGAACTATCTCCTTTCCTTTTCGCCTATTATAGTATTCTGCAAGCTTATAGCATTCAAGCTTGCTTATATCACCTAAGACGTCAAGCATTCCAACCATGTCACCATATATTGTACAGTAGCCTAATGCGACTTCTGTTTTATCACCAGTATTTAGAACAAGTATTTTCAAGTTTTTGAGCCTATTAGATATGTCCATTAGAATGTTTCCTCTGACACGAGCTTGAATGTTTTCGTCCGCTACAGGATCATCGTCTTCAATTCTAATAGAAAAGTGGTCTCTAATCTTCTTTAGGGGCTCCAACATAGTATTTCTATAGCTTTCAACAATTTCTTGGATTGGAATTTCCACATAGCATATTCCAAGATTTTCTGCTAAAGTTCTTGCATCATTTTTGCTGGCTTCAGTAGAATATTTTGATGGCATGAGGACTCCGATAACATTATCTTTTCCTAAAGCTTCAACCGCAATACATGCAGTCAAAGAAGAATCGATACCACCACTCAATCCTATTGCAGCCTTCTCAAAACCTGTCTTCCTAAAATAGTCTCTAACACCAAGAACTAGAGCATTAAATACTTCCTCTTCAAAAGTGGGTTGAGGAAGCTGTAAACTAATTTTTCCGAAAACTGAAGCATCTATAAGGATAAGGTCTTCCTCAAACTGTTTACCGTATGCGACAAGGTTACCTTCTCCGTCGACAACCATACTCTGTCCATCGAAGACAAGCTCATCCTGTGCACCTACTAAATTTGCATAAAATATTGGAATATGATACTGTTGCGCCCTCTCCTTCAAAAGCTTAAACCTCTCAAACTTTTTCCCAACATAGTATGGTGAGGCTGAAATGTTGATTATAAAATCTGAACCTCTCCTAGCAAGGATCTCGGTAACTTTAACATCATATTTTTCATCCCAAAGGTCTTCACAGATTTCTACGCCTAAACTAAAATTTTTTCCCCTAACATTAACTTTAACAGGCCTTATCTCATTAACATCTTGGCCAGTGAAATATCTTGCTTCATCAAAAACATCGTATGTTGGTAGCAAAGTTTTGTAGACCTTGGCTAAAATCTCTCCATCCCCGAAAATTGCCGCCGAATTGTACAGCTTTTCGCCAATAGATTCAACATAGCCTAGAACACCAACAATACTCTCTGATTTTTCAACAATCTCCGAAAGCCTTTCCCTATTTTCTTTAACAAAAGATTTTTCGAAAAGAAGATCCTGTGGCGGATAGCCTGTTATAGCAAGTTCTGGAAAAATTATAATGTCAGCTCCAGCGTCCCTAGCCTTCTCCATGTAGGCTAAAATTTTCTGTGTATTACCTTCAAGGTCGCCTACAGTAGCATTTATCTGTGCAATAGCGAACTTCAACATACGATATAAAATTTTGTTTTAGATGGTATAAATATGTTGTGCACGAATAAAAAATTTAAAAGCATGTAGGATGTAAGATTTTGTATGTTCAAGTATCAAGATATAGAGTTTGTTTACCTAAACCATGATACCTTTAAAATAAAATTTGGTGAAAAAATATTATACACTGACCCCTTTGAGATTGGAGGTGTGGAAAGGGCAGACTACATTACAGTTTCACACGAGCACTTTGACCACCTAAGCTTAAACGATATTAAGAAAATCAGTAAACCAGAAACCATTATAGTAGCTTCAAAGAACTGTGAAGCTAAAATTAGAAATATTAATGTTCGTGAAATAAGGTTTCTTAGGCCAGGAGAAACTGCAGACTATGGTATAGTAAAGTTTACTGCAACGCCCGCATACAATATTAACAAGTTTAAGGCACCAGGACAACCCTTTCACCCAAAACAGTATGAGGGTGTCGGATTCATTATACAGGTTGGAAATGTTAGGATATATCATGCTGGCGACACAGACAACATTCCTGAAATAGTTTCATACTTGCCTATAGATGTTGCGTTATTACCAGTAAGTGGCACATATGTTATGACAGCTGATGAGGCTGTTGAAATGGTTAAAATTATGAGACCTAAGGTTGCTATACCGATGCACTATGGTGCAATAGTGGGAAGTACATCAGATGCTAAAAGGTTTAAAGAAAAGGCTTCTGAATACACTCAAGTCGTAGTACTAAAGTAGGCTCAAACTTCAAATTTGTCCACTAAACTGTTATAGAATTTCATGTAAAGTTTTGGCTTAGATAAAGCTATAGATGGGATGACTTTCCTCGCATCAACAACATCCCTTAAATCAACTTGTAGGCTGACACAAGACTCTTCTTCACCCAATTGCTTAACTATTACACCATATGGCGATACCATGATACTGTGTCCAATGAAGAATGGACTGGTTTGGTCGACTGCAATAAGAAATGATACATTTTCGTGGGCTCTTGAAGTCGTTAAAGCCTTCCACTGCTCAACCTTATACTGACCCCTATACCAGCCAGAGGGTACGATAAACATGTTAGCACCCTTGTAGGCCATGGCCCTAAATATTTCCGGAAAACGTAGGTCAAAACATATTGCCAAACCTAAAATAAAATCGCCTAAGCCCACTACAACTATATCTTCTCCAGGTGAAAATATTTCAGACTCCTTATATCCGAAGGCGTCGAATAAGTGTATTTTCTTGTAAATAGCTTTAACATGTCCTTTTTCAGCCAATATTGCCGCATTATAAACTTCACTCCCTTCCCTTAAATATGTTGTAAAGATTACAGCATTCCCCCTTTCCCTACTCTTAGAAACGATCTTTGAAACAAACTCTCCATCGATTGATTCAGCGTTCTCTTGTACAAAATTTTTTGTTAAACCAGTTAATGGTACACCCATACAATATTCTGGGAAAATGTTAAGGTATTGTGTGGAATTTTCTAAATGTGAAATGATTTTGTAAAGGTTTCCTCTTTTACCTTCTTCAAAAGACAATTGATGTACTGCAATAGATAGGCTCATATGTTATAGTATCATTTTTATCGGATAAAATATTTTTGCCAACTTAATTTGAACCCAAAATTTATAAACTAACATTTTAACATAATGATGAGAAAATTGCTTTATAGTAAAATAAATGAATCACGTAGAGTTCAGAGTACGTCAAATATTCCTTTAAAAGTAGCTTTAATATACAGCCTATTCGGATATTCGTGGATTATTATTACAGACGCTATAGTCTTTGACCCAAAAACTTTTGCATTCAACATAGTTTTCCAGTTGAGCATTTTAAAGGGAATAGTTTTCGTATTACTAACAAGTCTTATCATATACTATTTATTATATAAGGGAATATCAATTTTGGTTAAAGAAAGGGAAGAGTTTAGGAAAAAGGAGGAAATGTACAGACGATTCTTAGACAATATCAATGCTGTAGCAGTCCAAATGGACAGGAACCTTAAACCAGTTTTCTTGCATGGAAATTTTGAAAACATTACGGGCTACAGCTTAAATGAACTGTTTTCAAACGAGTCTGTTTGGGAGAACCTTCTTCCTGAGGAAGAAAAGACAAGATTTTACGAGATTATAAACAGGATGCTTACGGAAGCCAACCTAGAAGTTGAAGGAGATTACCAGGTAGTTAGGAAAGATGGTAAAAGAATCTGGGTTAAGGGATTTCTAAGGAATGTTTGCGACGAGCATGGAAAACCACAATATATTCAGGCACTGTACTTTGATATAACCGGAAGGAAACAGTTGGAAGAGGAACTTTTGTATCAATCCTATATTTTGAATAGCATAAATGATGCTGTCATAACATCAGATCCGGAACTGAAAATAAGGTATTGGAATAGGGCTGCCGAAGAAATGTACGGTTGGAAAAGAGAAGAAGTTATGGGTAAAACGCAGGTGCTTAAAACAAGTTTCTTGGATACTACCATGGAGGAGGCATTAAAGATTCTTAGGGAAAAGGGTGAATATTTAGGTAGGGTGGTGCAGTATAGAAAAGATGGGAAGCCCGTACATGTACAGGCAAAATATAGTAAGCTTGTTAATGATAAAGGTGAACTTATAGGATTTGTTGGAATATTCCGTGACATGACTGAACTTGTAACAATTGAGGAACGATATAGGGAAGCACTTGAAACATTAAATAAAATATATGAGAACATGTCTGATGTTATTGGATTTTTTGATTTAGAAGGAAATATAAAATATGTTAGTCCATCAATTGAACGTCTGACAGGGTACAGGGTTGAACAGATACTAGGTAAACGTTTTCTAGAACTATTTGTACCAGAGGATGTACCAAACATTACAAATACATTGCATAAAGTGGTGAACACCAGAGTTGGGTCTAAAACAGAGTGTAGGATCTCGAACTTTGAGGGAAAAAATATTTGGGCCGAAGTTATAATCAATCCTTCATATGATTTAGAAAACAAGTTATCCGGCATAGTTTTTAGCATACGGAACATTTCCGACAGAAAATTATATGAGGAGGAACTTAAGGCCAGCGAGGAAAAGTTTAGGACGCTTGTTGAATCAATGTCGGATATTGTGTTCATTTTAGATAGACAGCAACGTCATATTGGCGTATTTGGGCAATGGCTCAAGTTATATAAAACTAGTCCAGAAGTTTTTCTGGGAAAGACTGTAAGAGAAGTATTTGGTGATGAAAATGCTAGAGTTCACGAGGAAGCGAATTTGAAAGCATTACAGGGTGAGAACGTTACATACGAATGGTCGATGAAGACTTCTGAAGGTAAAACATTATATTTTCAAACATCACTTTCACCATTACGTGACAGTAAAGGGAATATAATTGGTATAGTTGGTGTCGGAAGAGATATAACGAGGTTGAAGGAGGCTGAGGAAAAGCTTCAAGAGTATACGAGAAATCTTGAAAAAATTTTAGAAGAGCGTACAAGACAGCTCAGAGAGTCTGAAAGGCTTGCCGCAATTGGTGAAGCCACTATGATGGTAGGCCACGACCTAAGAAACCCTCTTCAGGCGATAATAAATAACGTTTACATTTTAAAAAGCAAGTACTTGGATAGACTACCCAACAAGGCAAGAAGCATTCTAGAAAGAGAAGGTTTAGAAGAAGTTTTAAAGAGGATTGAAAACGAAATAAATTATATGAATAAGATTGTGAGAGATTTACAAGATTATTCTAAACCAATAACACCTAAATATGGTAGAATACGCTTAACGCAAATGATTGAAAAGATATTGTCGCAAATAGTTCCACCCGAAAAGATTGTTGTCAGAAAAAACATTTATGTAGAAGAAATTGTCTGCGACGAAATGCTACTCGAACGCGTACTCTATAATATCATATTGAATGCAGTACAAGCAATGCCTGCAGGTGGCACTTTATCTATAACAGGAGAAAAATCAGATGGTAATATAATATTGTCTGTTGAGGACACTGGTGTAGGTATCCCAGAAAATACTTTGCCAAAACTTTTCACACCATTCTTTACAACAAAGGCTAAAGGACAAGGTTTAGGTCTAGCAATATGCAAGCGTTTCATAGAGGTATTAAATGGCAAAATAGATGTTACAAGTGAGGTGGGAAAGGGTTCAAAATTTACAATAACAATACCTTTACCCACCCAAACAAAAACATTCTAAAATCCTTGGAAACATAAAATTCAAAAGATTCATTTAAACATAATGGACCCTAATAAAAATTAATTCTTGCTCACGAAGAAAATATTTTTATTTTTTAGAATATGAAATTTTTGATGGGATGAAAATAGCAGCTGTTGCCGACATACATGCACCATTATATACTAAAGTTTTTGAGATAAGCTTGAAAAGGCTTTTGCCTTTTAAAGATAAGGTTTCTTTTCTTCTTCTAGCAGGAGATATTGTTGATGGAGGAAAGTTTGATCAACTTGAAAATGTTAAGGTTTTGCTTGATAAAGTTGATGTACCTATACTGGGCTGTTTTGGAAACAACGAGTACGAGGATAAAGAAGATCTTGTCAAGGAAAAGCTTTCAAATGTAAAATTTTTGAACGACGAGCTTTTTGAAACGAATGTAGAAGGTGTTAAGGTTAATGTTGTCGGCTCTAGAGGAGTATTAGATGAGCCAACATTTTGGCAGAAAAAGAATGTTCCAGGCATAGATGAAATTTATAGGAACAGGATTTTAAAACTGCATAAAATTGCAGAAGAATGCAATGGGGATATTAAGATTCTCATGCTACATTACCCACCAACATTAAAGATCCTCAAGGGAGAAAATCCTAGGTTTTTGAAACAGATGGGCTCAAACAGGCTTGAGGATCTCGTGCCAAAATTTGATGCAGTAATAACTGGACACGCGCATAGGGGTCAACCGTTCACCGAAGTTTTTGGAGGTCCAGTATACAATGTTTCACTGCCTCTTAGAGGGGATATCGTAATCTTGAATGTAGAAAAGGGTAGGGGTTTAGAGCGGTTCTTAAGTTTATAAAGTGAGAATAATATAGTTGCTAACATGGAGTTTGAAATTAAGTATAGGCCATCATATTCTATGCTTGTAGTCAGTTTGGATGTGGGTGAAACTATTGTAGGAGAGGCTGGAGCTATGACATACATGAGTCCAACCATAGAGGTTCGTACTAGAAAAAGAGAGAAAAGCCTTCTAGGATCTATTGGGCTAACCCTTTTAGGTAGACAATCATTTTTTGTTAACGATTACACTGCAGTCGGTGGCAGAGGTGAGGTCGCGTTTACTTCAGCCCCGATTGGGGATATAGAGGTTCTAAAACTTTCTTCATCTAGTGGATACGTTATCCAAAAAAATTCTTATGTAGCGAGCACGTCAGATGTTAACCTTGACGTCCAATGGCAAGGTTTCACGAAAGGTTTGTTTGGGCAAGGACTTTTTATGATTAAGGCAACAGGTCAAGGAACACTTTTTATAAACACCTTCGGCGCAATAGATAAGCATACACTTAGTGCTGGTGAAACCTTGATTGTCGATAACTTTCATCTTGTAGCCTTTTCGGACACGTGCCACTATAGAGTGAAGAAGTTTGGAGGCTTAAAAGAAACTCTTTTAGGAGGAGAAGGTCTGGTTACTGAAATAACTGGACCAGGTGACGTTTATATTCAGACAAAGAATGTGAGGGAGCTCGTTGACTGGCTGTGGACTTTACTTGAGCCAAG
>Ga0105158_1000599_pt1 | contig 15155 bp, 14 predicted proteins | sample LHCtaG_FD_81567 | JGI IMG/M metagenome (GOLD analysis project Ga0105158, IMG submission 81567) | Hot spring microbial communities from Little Hot Creek, USA to study Microbial Dark Matter (Phase II) - LHC4sed_matched | ecosystem: Environmental > Aquatic > Thermal springs > Hot (42-90C) >...
GAAATTTTTCTTTCCTCTGAAACAGCTTTTATAAATTGATCGTGAATAAGTTTCACTTTTTCTCTTAAATACTCTTTTTCTTCAGGAGTTAAAGGTCTATAAATTGAACCAGTATCTTTATAAGCACCGCTTTTTATAGTTTCTGTCTCAACTCCAATCTTTTTTAAAAGTTTTTCTATATTAGGTATTTCTAAAATAACACCAATGCTTCCTGTAACAGTACCTGGGGAGGCAAAAATTTTAGTTCCTCCAAGAGCTATATAAAGACCTCCTGAAGCTGCTACACTTCCCATAGAAACTATAACAGGTTTTTTATCTCTTATTTTTTTTAGCTCTTCAAAAATCTCCTGAGAAGCTCCAACTGAGCCTCCAGGAGAGTCTATTCTTACTACTACTGCTTTAATACCTCTATCTTTTGCCATTCCATTAATAGCCATAAGATATTCTTCTGCATCTAAGATTATCCCTTTTATCTGAAGAACTCCAATCTGAGGTTTTCCAAAATCCTTTTCTTTAAAAAACATTAAAAAAGAAAGTAAAAAGCTAAGTAAAACAAGAAAAACAACTAATCCTCCAATAAAGGCAAGTCCGTAAACAAGCCAAGGTCTTTTCATTCCTTTCCCTCTTTTTAATTAATTTTTTTCTTTAAAAGTTCTCCAAAAGTTATAAAAGTAGTTTTTTTAGCCTTTATTTTATAATCTTCTATTTCTTTATTTTCCAAATCCTCCAAATATTTTAAGTAAGAAATCTGAATCCCTCTTTTTTCTTCGTCAATATTAATAATTTTTCCTTTTATTTTATCTCCTAATTTAAAGCCCTCTAATTCTTTAAGCTCTTTTTTATACTTATATGCTTTTAGATCTTTTAAAAATTCTTTTAAAGGCATAAATGCTGTTAATTCTGGAGTTAACTCTATTAACAATCCATTAGGTAAAAACTTTTCTATTACTCCTTCTACAATCTCTCCTACTTGATAATTTTTGCTTGCAGAAATCCAGGGATCAGGTTGAAGCTTTCTTAAACTTAATAATATTTTTCTTTCAGGGGTCTTTATGGCTAAAATTAAAGCAGAAACCTCATCTCCTTTTTCAAGTATTTCATTAATTTTAATTTTTTTATTCCAAGTTATTTCTTTAGCAGGAATAAAACCTTCTATTCCTGGCTCAAGTTCAATAAAAGCTCCAAAATCAAAGATCTGAGTAACTTTTCCCTTTACCATATCTCCTTCTTTATATTTCTGGGAGACATTTTCCCAAGGATCAGGAAGAAGAGCTTTTATACTAAATTTTATTTTCTCTTTAACAGGATCATAATTTAAAGCTTTAATTTTAATTCTTTCACCTATTTTTAAATACTCAGAGGGATTATCAATTTTTTTCCAATCTAATTCCTTATAGGGTAAATAGCCTATTAAAATTTCTTCTATTCCAATTAAAAATCCGCCCTCCACTTTCTTTTTAACTATTCCTTCTATTGGTTCCCCAGCTTTGATCTTTTTAATTAAAAGGTCTTTTTTTTCTTGATATTCTTTTTCCAGAATTTTTTTTCTTGAAACAATAAAACTTTCATTTTTTATTTCTAAAATTTCAACCTTTATCTTTTCCCTAATCAGAGATTTTAAATTTTCAGGTTTATCTCTAAAAAAGGCTTGAGAAAAGGGCATAAAGCCTTTTAGAAGAGAGCCAAATTCTACTTCATAACCCCCCTTATTTAAAGATAAAACCTTAACTTCAATAGGTCTTTTTTCTTTATAAGCCCTCTTTAGCTCCTCCCATAATTTCTTTTCTCTTAGTTTTTTAAAAGACAAAATATAAAGCCCTTCTTGAAGATCTTTTCCAATAACTAAAGCTTCTATTTCATCGCCTTCACTTAAAATAAAATTTCCTACTCTGTCTTTTATTTCCTCTATAGGTAAAAGGGCTTCTTTTTTTAAACCAATATCCACAAAAGCAAATTTTTCGGAAATTTTAATTATCTTTCCTGAGATAATGTATCCAGGCTTAATATCTTTTAAACTTTCATGAAGATGCTTTTCTAATTCTTGAATCCAACTGTTCATTAAAAGTGGCTTTTTAAATTATTTGGTAAATTTTAATTTAATTTTTAGATTTCTTCAAGAGAAATTGAATTACCAAATTTTTTTCTTCCTCTTTACCTTTTATTTTCCCCTCTATTTTTTCTTTTCTAATTAAATCAAGCAAAGCTCCTATTTCTTTTCCCTCTTTAATACCAAGTTTTATCATTTCCTCTCCTGTAAGCTCAGGTTTTATTTTCCTATATTCTTTAAAAAATTTTACCACCTCCTTTTTTATTTTAGGAAAGTAAACGCTTAAAGTTAAAAGATAAGTAGAAGGAATTTTTTCAAAAGTTTTTATTTTTTCCCATAAAGAGAGCTTTTCCCAGTTTGGTAAAATTTCTTTAATAAATTCTTTGTATCTTATCAATTCTTTTACTTCTGAGTCTAAAAATCCTAATCTATAAAGACTCTCCAAAAAATGAGAATTAATAAGTCCAAATAAAAAGAATTTTTCTTTTTCCTTCTCAGTTATTTCTCCTTTTAATTCTTTAAAAAGGCTTATTAAAAAGTTAAAATTTTTTTTATCAGTTTTTAGTTCTGCCTTTTCAAAAAGGTTTAGCTCATAAGTTGTCATTAAAAGGTCTTTCAAATTTTTTTCTGGTTCTTTATCTAAATAAAGTTTCAATTCATTTGCCAATCTTGTTCCAGAAAGTCTTTTTAATGCCTCTTTTTCAAAACATTTCTTTAGTGCAAGAAAAAAATCCTCAGAAAAATTAAATTCAAATCTTACCTTATATCTAATTCCTCTAAAAATTCTTGTAGGATCATCTACAAAAGAATTAAGGTGAAGAGGTCTTATTAACCCTTTTTTTAGGTCTTCCTCCCCTTTAACCAAATCAATTAAAATTCCCTCATAAGGTGGAGAAAGACCTATTATAAGTGCATTTATGGTAAAGTCCCTTCTAAAAATGTCTTCTTTAAAGGAGGCAGGAAAAACTTTAGGAAGCTTTGCTATGTCTTCATAAACTTCTTTTCTTGCAGTAATAAAATCTATCAAAAATTCTTTTCCATTTAAGTTTATTTTTACTTTATAGGTTAAAAACTGAGACTCAAAAAGAATTTCTCCTTTTACTTTTTCAAAAAGTTCTTTTAAGAAACTTTTTAAATTCCCCTGTAATACTAGATCTAAATCCTTAGCTTTTGGTATTTTCTTTTTATAAAGCTTTTTAAGAAGATAATCTCTTACTACTCCTCCTGCAAAATATAAAAATTCTCCTCTTTTTTTGGAAATATCTTGGGCTAAGTATAAAAATTTGTAAAGTTTTTGATCAGGCAAAATAGTTTTTAGAAAGTCTTCAAGTTCAATTTTGGTTTTTTTCATTTGGTTATCCCTTAAGCTCTGGGATGATGCTTTTCGTAGACCTCTTTTAGTTTCTTATAATTAAGATGAGTATAAATTTGGGTTGTACTTAAACTGCTATGACCAAGCATCATTTGTAAAGCTCTAAGATCTGCACCTCCTTGTAAAAGATGGGTTGCAAAGGAATGCCTTACTACGTGAGGAGTAACTTTATCCTCAAGTCCGCATTTTTTGGCATACTCTTTTATTATTTGCCAGAATCTTTGTCTGGTAAGAGGTGCTCCCCTTCTATTTAAAAAAACAAAGTCTTTGCTTTTTTCATTTACTAATTGGGGACGCACATTTTTTAAATAGGTTTTTAAAAACCTTAAGGCATAATCTCCAAGAGGAACAAGTCTTTCCTTAGAACCCTTCCCTAAAACCCTAATTAAACCAAGCTCAAGATTTAAATTTTCAAATTTAAGACTTACTAATTCTGAAACCCTTAATCCTGTAGCATAAAGCACTTCAAGCATGGTTCTGTCTCTGTATCCAAGAGAATTATTTATATCAGGAGAATTCAAAAGTTTTTCAATTTCTTCTAAACTTAATACTTTGGGAAGTCTAAAAGGTAACTTGGGAGATTCTAAAAATAAAAGAAAACTTATATTAAATCCTTTTTCTGCTTCCAAAAATTTAAAAAAACTTCTCAGGCTTGAAATCTTTCTTGCTATACTAAAAGGGGTATATCCTTTCTTTTTTAAATTTTCTAAATATTCTTTTAGTTTTTTAAACGCCTCTTCTTCAAGGGGTAATAAACTACAGAAATCTGCAAAATCCTTTAAATCATTTTGATAGGCTAATAAAGTGTTATAGGAATAATTTTTAACTGAAGCAAGGTAGCTTAAGAATTCTTCTATAAGTTCTTTCATTAAAGAGTTAGTTCTTTTAAGGCTTTTTCAACTTTAAATCCTATAATTTCATCTTTAGAAGTTAAAGCAAGGGTTTTTAATTTAGAAAGTATACCCTGCTTTTCAGAGATATTTCTATTGGGAAAATCTTCTTTAAGCTTTTCCAAAGCTGAAAGAACAAGTTTTCTATCATCAAGATCAAGAAAAAGAAGAAGTGTTCTCCAATCTTCAGGAATACCGTATTTTTCAACAAACTCTTTGGCAAGTTTTTTAAAATTTTTAGTTCCATAATTTTTATGAAGGTTTTCAATAAAATTTTGTTTTTCAAGTGTCTCTTTATCTACAAAAAGTTTCTCAAGTTCTTTTAGATATTTTTCTTTGGATTTATAATTATCCTTTGGTGAGTCTTTTTTAGCTCTTTCAAGTTTTTTTCTTATTTTACTAAACCCGCTTCTGTCCCTTAATTTATCAATCTCTCTCCAAGAAAGCTTTTTTCTTTCATCGTCTTTGCTCATATTATCTCCCCTCCGCAATCAATTTGATATATTTTTTTTAATGGAAGTTCAATAGCAGTAAGTTTCCCACCATATACACAACCTGTATCAATCCCAATTCTATCATCTAAAATTAAAGGTATATAAAATGGAGTATGCCCAAAAACTACAATTTTAGAAAATTTATATTCAGAAAAATAAAAACTTTCTCTAATCCAGAGAAGATCTTCTTCATTTTGCTCCTCTAATTTTTTTCCTGGTCTTAATCCTGCGTGAACAAATATATAATCTTGAGTTTCATAATAAAGCTTAAGTTCCTTAAGAAAATTTAAATGCTCTTCTGGAATTTCAAGTCTACCATCTTTATAATAGCTTTTTAGTGTTGTTCCTCCACCGTTATATAAAAATATGTCTATATCTATTCCTTTTAAAAATCTTTCAAACATCCATTCATGATTCCCTTTTAGGGAGACAATTTTATCTCCATAGAGCTCTTTAAGTTCTAACACCTTTTCAATTACTCCCTTAGGATTAGGTCCTCTATCAATATAGTCTCCTAAGAAGATAACCAAATCTTTACCCCAATTTACAGGAAGAATATCAAGCAATCTTTCTAAACTCCACAAACAACCGTGGATATCCCCAATAGCAAAAATTTTATAATCTTCAGTAGTCCCAGAAACGTGCTCTTCTATCATCAAGTCTTGTAAGACCATATTTATAAGCTAATTTTAATGCTCTTTCCCACTCTTCCTTAGTAATTTTTCTATCAAGAGGTGGATATTTCCAGGCATCTCCACAGGGTCTATACTGATCCATAAGATTAAAATAGGTATGTGGAGAAACCTCTTCTTTTATAAATTTAATCACTTCTTCTGTCTGGGAAAGGTCTCCAGGTAAAACTAAATGCCTTATAATTAATCCTCTTTTAGCAATTCCATTTTCTATAATTAAATCACCTACCTGCCGATGCATCTCTTTTACTGCAGCTTTAACAACTTTTGGATAATTTTTTATTTTTGAAAGTTTTAAAGCTATCTTATCATCCATATATTTAATGTCTGGCATATAAATATCTATTATCCCATCAAGAAGTTTTAAGGTCTCTAAAGATTCATATCCTCCGCAATTATAAACAATAGGTAAAATTAATCCTTTTTCAGCAGCTATTTTTATTGCTTTTACAATAAAAGGAACTTGATGGGTTGGGGTAACAAGGTTTATATTATGGCATCCCCATACCTGTAAAATTAACATAATTTTTGCAAGGTCTTCTTCATCAATTGTATCTCCTTCTCCTAAATGGCTTATTTCCCAATTCTGGCAATAGACACAAGCTAAATTACAATAAGTAAAAAAAATAGCTCCAGAACCGTTCTTTCCAACAAGAGGTCTTTCTTCACCAAAATGAGGCCCATAACTTGAAACCATAGGTTTATTAGTAATTCTACAGATACCCTTTTCTCCTTCCAAACGATTTACTTTGCATTCATTAGGGCAGAGGGTGCAAGAAGAAAGTTTTTCATAAAGTGCCTCTATTCTTTTTTCCAGCTCTCCTGAATCGAGCAAGTTTAAATAAGAAGGATACTTATTCATAAAAGCTCTAACCAATGAAGAATAAACGGAGGTTTTCTTAAAAGTATACTAAAATTTAGATAACAACCTGTGCAAAAAGTAGCTAAATTTTCTATATTTTCTAAATTTTTAATCCATTGCCTTTTATTTTCCTTCTGAAAACCCTTTAACCAGAGAAAAATTTTTGTAGACCCACAACAAAAATCTCTTGTTTTTATTTTATTTTTTACCAAATTAAAATCTTCTGTCAAGTGGCAGGGGATGTGAAAAAGAATATTTTCTTTTAATTTTTTCTCCTCTAAAATTTTAAGCTTATCCTCTGCCTTTAAAGAAAGATAGACATAAGCTGAAATAGTTCTTTCAGAAAGTTTAATAAAACTTTTCTCATATTTAGTATCTCTAAAAATTTGAGGACAAATTTTTTTAAACATCCACAAACAGGTGGCGCAAAAAACTATAAGGTGCCCTTTTGTTTTCTCTAATATTTCAAGATTTTTAAGGGCATTTTCTTTTAAATCTGAAATAAGTCCAAGACTTAAAAATATTGCTCCGCAACAAACCAATCCTTTAGGTACTCCTATAGTTATTCCCTTCTTTTTAAGCACTTCTTCAAATCTTTCTAAAGCTGAAGGATAAAGATATTTTAAATCGCAGGAATAATATACTGTTATATCTCCTTCCATTGGTTTAAATCCAATAGGTATTTCTTTTTTAAAATTTATTAAGTCAATAAGATTATTAAAATTTAAAAAAGTTAATAAAGGATTCTCTTTTTCTTTTAGTTTTTCCAGATAAAAAGTAGGAAAACCTATATGGTGGGGACAAATCCTTTCACATCTTTCACAAAGAAGGCAAAATTCAAAACTTTTATGTTCTATCCCTTGGGAAAGTAAAAATAATCTTCCTCTGGGAGAAAAAGCTTCCTTTTTGTAAACCCTATAAGATGGGCATACAGGAACACATTTACCACAAAGGGTGCATAAATTAAGAATCTTTTCTTTGATTTCTTTTTTCATTGTTTTTAATAAAATATTCTAACCACCAAGAACACCATTCTACTTTTAAGATTGCCTTAACTAATTTTTTTGCTTCTTCTGTAATAAGTTTTCTTTTGGCATATTCAATCCATTTGTCTGCATAAGGATTATTTAGATCCTTTTGCTCTTTAAGCTGTATTACCAAATCAATAACATCTGCATCATGAACTAATTTAGCTTCTAAACTTTTTAAACTTCTATATTCTTTCCAGAGAGATAAAATTTCTTCTTTCATTGGAGTATCTGAGAAGGCATCTTCTAAAGCTTTTTTTTCATCAGCTTTATTATATATTTTATTAACTGCATTAAAATCTCCTATTCTTGTTTCTGCTAAATCATGAATTAATGCCATTTTAAAAAGTTTTTCTTTATTAAGCTCTTTTTCGCAAATTTCTGAGAGTATCCAGGTACAAAAAATTACTCCAAAACAATGGGAAGCCACATTTTCTCCTCCAGTTCCAAGATAAGCAAATCCCGTTCTTTGTATCCTTTTTAGCAAAGCAGATTCAAAAAGAAGTTTGGCGTATTTTTCAAAGAGTTTCATATTTTTTTGCTAAATAAGAGGAGATTTTAAAAATTATTTTTGCTGCTAAGTATTCTGTAATAGTATTACCTAAGGAGGGCTTTACTTCAACTATATCCATTCCGATTAAATTATATCTAACCACCAATTTAAGAATTTGCAAAAATTCATACCAGCTCATCCCTCCAGGTTCAGGAGTTCCTACTCCAGGGGCGAAGGAAGGATCAAACACATCCATATCTAAAGAAAGGTAAATATTACCTTCTTTAATAAAATCTTCTATTGCTTTTAAACTTTTATCCCAGTTTTCTTTAAGGTCTTTCATCCACAAAAGAGGAAAATTAACTTTCTTTATAAATTCATATTCCTCTTTACAAAGTGTTCTTACCCCCACACTTAAAATAGGAATTCCCATTTCATATATTCTTCTTATTACAGTCGCATGAGAAATTTTACATCCTAAGTATTCATCCCTTAAATCTAAATGTGCATCAAGATGAAGGACCTTTAAATTTTCATAAAATTCCTTTAAAGTTTTTATACTTCCTAAGGTGACTGTATGTTCTCCTCCTATAATAATGGGGAATTTCTTTTCCATAAAGGTTTCTCTTATTTTTTCTGAAATTTCCTCAAGAGCCATATCTATATCAAGGGGTAGCTCAGGGACTGGATAAGTAAAAAATCCAAGTACTTCATGAGGTTCAATTTCTGTTTCTTCATCAAAAAATTCTAAATTGGGACTAATTTTGAGAATTTCTGTAGGTGCTTCTTTTGTACCCTTTTGCCAAGATGTGGTAATTTCTAAGGGAGCAGGAATTAAGGCTACCTTGGCTTGAGGATGATCAGGTAGCCCCAAAAAAGTAAGTTTCATTTTTATAATATTAGATCCTTTCTTTCCATACGAATAAAACTTTCCACTGCTCTGATAGAACGGGGAAATTCTAAACCTCTGTCAAAAAACTTAATTTCGCTTTTTTTGATTTCAAAAATTTCTATAATGTCTTTTATAGCTTTATCCACATCAAAGGGCTTACATGAAAACACATCTACACTTAAATATAATTTTTCTGGAAAGGTATGAATACTTATATGGCTTTCAGCGATAATTACAAATCCAGAAATTCCCCAATCTTCAGGAATAGGAGCATAATATTTAAAAACATAAGGAGGCATTATTTTTGTCATTTGGATTTCTTCTGGATATTTACTCAAAAAATTATATATAAAGTCAAGATCCATAAGTTTTTCACGATTAGCTCCATATCCGTCAATAATAAGGTGCTGACCAAAACCATATTCAAATTTTTCTATTTTTTTTGTATTTTTCATTTTATCCCTCCAAAAATACATAATGTAAGACCGCTCTTAAAATATATCATAAAAATTATTTGTCAAGTTTTTTCAAAAAATTTCTGAAAAATTTTTTATAATCTATAAGTATCCTGAATTAAAACTGAAATATTTCTTGAATACATCATTTTTTAAGATTTTTCTTTCTTATTTATAGGTACATAGAATTAAAATCTTATTTCTAAATTCATCCCTATCCATCGAGAAGGGGCTTTAACTTCTCCTACCTCTATATAATCCTCATCTAAAAGATTTTTTACCCAAAAAGAATAAATTAGATTTTTATGAAATTTCTTCTTTATTTTTAAATCTACTACACACACCTCATCCTTTTTATAATATTTTCTATAATTTAAACTTCCAAAAAATTTCCCATCCCAAGGAAGGCTGTAAATTATTCCCAAAATAAAATTATGTCTCAAATAGCTCCCAGAATAACGAGCACTTGATAAATTCTCAGCTACTTGATTTAAATAGGTATAACTTATAAAGGGTTTAAAATTTTTAAAGATTATGTTACTGTCTAAAGTGAATCCAATAGTTTTTAAAGTTTCTATATTTTGAGCTTGAATTATATTTTCTTTTTTTATCCAGTCTATAATATCTTTTCCATATCTATAAAAAACTGTTCCTGAAAAATTAATTCTATTTTTGTTATAATCAAATCCAGCTTCAATATTATAAGCTTTCTCAAATGATAAAGAGGGATTTCCTTTAATGGTAGGAGAATCATAATAAAATTCTGTAAAACTTGGGATTCTATAAGAAAAACTAAAAGAACTCCTTAATTTTAAATCTTCCTTTAAAAGAAAGGCAAATCCAAAATTATAGGAAAAGATATCTTTATTTTGGGTGATAATATCATAGCGAAGCCCAAAGCTTGGAAAAAATCGGGAACTTATTTTGGGATATATCCAAAAATAAAAACCTGCCTCTTGCCTTAGATGATCACCAAGTCTTGAACTTTCAAGTGTCTCATAGGAAACCTCTACTCCAAAAAAATAATCAGCAAAAGTTCTTTCGTATCTCAAAGGAAAATTAAGGCGAAAAATTTGAGATTTATGAGTATTTTTATAAAAATCTGGATTTTTTCTATCTAAAAGATATAAATCGTAGTTAATTCTATAAAGTAAAGTTGGTTCTAAAAACCAGCTTTTTTTATATATATTTTTTTTGGCTAAAAAAATTTGAGTTTTTGTGCTTTCCCATTCAGTATTATATTTTGTGGTATAAAAATTTCTTGCTCCAAAATCTTTTTCTTGAAATCCATAAAAAAGAGTTTTTTTATCATCTTTACTATATAGATTAAAAGTTCTAATATCAAAATCTCTATTCCATATAAATCCATTTGATTTTTTTTGAGAAAAAACTAAGTTAAATAGAAACTCAAAGGTAGAAAAACCAAAATTTCCAAATACATGTCTATAATCATAACTTCCATATTCAGCTAAAAGTTTATATCCTTTAGTAGATGGTTCTAAATTAAAATTTATAACTCCTCCAAAACCACCAGGTCCATAAATTGCGCTTGCTCCTCCAGAAAGAATTTCTAAATTTTTTAAAATATCTTCTTCAAAAGGTAAATTCATTAAATGGTGCCCTGTTTGAGGATCAGAAATTCTTACACCTTCAAAGATAACTAAATTTTGTTCAAAACTTGTTCCTCTAATAGAAAGGTCAGCTTGAACTCCAAAAGTGCCCCTTTCTTTAAGTTCAAGTGCTGAAAAAACTTCGGGACCAAATTCTAAAAGTTCTTCTTTTTTTATTACCTTCACTTCCTGACTTACCTTTTCAAGATCAATACCTTTTGCTGGAGAAATAACTTTTATTTCTTCTAAAGTGTAGGATGGAACCTCAGAAGAGAAAGCATTTTGACAGATACTAATTAAAATAAAAATTAGCCAAATTAAACGCCACATCTACTTACCTCTTTGCTAATTTCGTTAACCTTTTTTATTTTAAAGGTTAACGAAAAAATACAATATATTATCTTTTTTGTCAACTTTTTCACAACTTATAAACCACTATAGAGATTATAAAGGTTGACAAGTATTTATAAAATAATATTATTTTAAACATGATGAAAGGTGAGATTTGGATTTTAGATGATGAAAAGGGTATCCTTGAAACTCTTGAAGATATTCTCAAAGATGAAAATTTTCGAGTAAAAAGTTTTCTCTGGGGTAAAGAACTTTTAAAAGAAATAAATCTTAAACAACCAAAAGTTATTCTTCTTGATCTGTGGTTAAAAGATATAGATGGATTTGAAGTTTTAGAAACAATTAAAAAAACCTATCCAGAAATTCAAATTATAATAATTTCAGGGCATGGAAATATTGAGATTGCAGTAAAAGCAATCAAAATGGGAGCTTTTGACTTTATCGAAAAACCTCTTTCTTATGAAAGAGTTATTGTAACTGTGGAAAATGCTTTAAAGTTAGCTCTCTTAGAGGAAGAAAATAAAAGATTAAGAGAAAATATTTTTGGGAAAGTAAAACTTTCTGGGATATCTCCTACTATTCAAAAAATAAGAGAACTCATTTTAAAAGCAGCTCCCACAGACACTACTGTTTTAATTCAAGGAGAATCTGGTGTTGGTAAAGAGATAGTGGCAAAACTAATTCATTTATATTCAAAAAGAGCAAAAGAAGCTTTTGTAGAAATAAATTGTGCAGCTATTCCTGAAACTCTTATAGAATCTGAACTTTTTGGATATGAAAAAGGGGCTTTTACAGGAGCTCAAAGCTTTAAAAAGGGAAAACTGGAATTAGCACATAAGGGAACTCTTTTTTTAGATGAAATTGGAGATTTAAGTCTTGATGCTCAGGCAAAATTATTAAGGGTTTTAGAGGAAAAAAGATTTGAACGCTTAGGAAGCAATAAACCCATAGAAATTGATGTGAGAATAATTTCAGCTACTAATAAAGACTTATTAAAAGAAATTAAAAAAGGGAAATTTAGGGAAGATCTCTTTTTTAGAATAAATGTTTTACCTATTTCTATTCCTCCCTTAAGGGAAAGAAAAGAAGATATTCCTATCTTAGTAGAGGAATTTTTGGAAGAGTTTAGTTACAAAATAGGTTGTGAAAAGAAAATTATTAAAAGAGATGCCTTAGAAGCTTTAATTGAATATGATTGGCCAGGAAATGTAAGGGAACTCAAAAATTTTATAGAAAGACTGGTAATAATATCTTCCTCTTCTGAAATTAGTTATAAAGATTTGCCTTCAGATTTCAAAAATTTAATAAAAAAGAAAGAAAGTTTTCAAGAAAATGCTGATCCCTGGTTTAAAGAAAAAAATTATAGATTAGCTAAACTCTTTTTTGAGAAAGAATTTTTGAAAAGGAAACTTCTTGAATATGGAGGAAATGTTTCTAAAACAGCACGGGAAATAGGTTTAGAAAGGGCTTATTTACAAAAAAAAATAAAGGAATTTAATCTTAAGGCTGAACCTGAAGATTAAAATTTAAACTTCTTAAAAATTGCCCTTGCATAAGGTTCTTTTTCCAAACTATCATAAAGCCCATTTTTCCATTTGTAATACCCTACTATCCCAACCATAGCAGCATTATCCGTACAAAATTCTGAAGAGGGGAAATAAACTTCAAATCCTTTTTTTTGAGCCTTTTCAGCAAAAGATTCTCTTAATCTTTGATTAGAAGCTACTCCTCCTACAACCACAATTCTTGAAATATTTAGTCTTTCACTTGCTTTTAGAGTTTTTTCTATTAGAACTTCACAAATTGCCTCTTCAAAGCTTGCACATATATCCTCAATTTTAAATTGGGGATTTGTTTTTAAATAGTTTAAAACAGCTGTTTTAAGACCTGAAAAACTAAAGTCAAAAGTATTTTCTTCTAAAAGTGGTCTTGGAAAGGCAATAGCGTTTCTATTCCCCTTTTCTGCAAGTTTACTTATAATAGGTCCCCCTGGATAAGAAAGGTTAAGAAGTTTAGCTATTTTATCAAAAGCTTCTCCAGCTGCGTCATCTCTTGTGTGCCCTAAAAGTTTATAATCTTCCCAAAAATTTACTAAAAAAAGAGCTGTATGTCCTCCAGAAACAAGAAGTCCTATATAAGGAAATTTTATTTCCTTTTCTAAAAATATAGAAAAAAGATGAGCCTGCAAATGATCAACTGCAAAGAGGGGGATTTTAAGAGTAAAACATAATGTTTTTGCCAATGAAACACCCACTAAAATTGAGCCTATAAGCCCGGGACCAAAGGTTACACATACTCCTTTAATTTCTTTAATAGAAATCTTTGTTTCATCTAATAATTTTTTTATAAGAGGTGCAAGAACCTCCAATTGTTTACGTGAAGCAATTTCAGGAACTATACCTCCAAAGGGAGAATGAAGGGCTACTTGTGAATAAAGAAGGTGTTTTATTAATTTCCCTTTTTCAGAAAAAAGGGCAACTCCTGTCTCGTCACAAGAAGTTTCTATAGCAAGAAGCATATTTATTGGGGAAAAATAATTTCTTCTAAAAGTTCAGAAAAAATATGTAAAAACAAAAGATGTCCTTCTTGAATACGAGGGGTTTCAAAACTTGGAACTAAAATAAGATAATCACATATATCTTTCATCAATCCTCCATCTCCTCCGCTTAGCCCTACTGTATATAAACCTAATTTTTTAGCAACCTTTAAAGCTTCTATTACATTAGAGGATTTTCCACTGGTACTAATTCCGAGGGCTATATCTCCTTTTTTACCTAAGGCTAAAATTTGTTTAGAGAAAATTTGAGAAAAGTCATAATCATTTGCTACAGCAGTTAAAATCGAAGTATCTGTGGTTAAAGCAATAGCTGGTAAGGGAGCTCTTTCTTTTTTAAAACGATTAACAAGCTCTGCAGCTAAATGCTGAGCATCAGCTGCGCTTCCTCCATTTCCAAAAATAAGAATTTTTCCGTTTTTAGAAATAACCTTTTGAGCAAGATGAACCACTTCTATAATTTTTTCTGTTTCAAGCTCTATAAATTTTTTTTGAACCTCTCTTGAGGTCTCTGAAATATTAAGGATTCTCTTTTTTAGATCCATCTTTTTCATTTTATTTTCCCCAAAATAAAATATTTTATCTTATAAAAGCCAAAAGCTAAGTATTCATGAGTTGCCCTGTTAGTTAAATCAATATATAAATCATTAGGTAAAAATTTCCAAATACTAAAAGAGGGCTTACAAAGTTTATAATGATAATTTGTAGGATAGGGAATAGGATTTAAACCTTCCTTTTTAAAAAGATAAAGAGCTCTCGGAAGATGGTAAGCAGATGTTAAGAGTAAAAAGGGAGTATTTACATTTTTTTCATTTTTTAACAAGTATTCTTTTAAAATTTTTGCACTAGTAATGGTATCAAGCGGTGTATCAAGAGCTTCAACCTCAAAACCAAATTCTTCAGCCAATGCCTTTAGATAGGATGCCCCTTTATTATTTTTATCTTCATAGGAACCACCTAAAAGTATAATTTTTTTATCAGGATATTGTCTTTTTAATTCTAAAGCTTTCAACAATCTTACCAAGGTTTCTCTAGAGAATCTTTCTTTAGGGCTAAGAGTTTCTTCTCCGTATATTCTTCCAGTGAGAACCACCATATTTTTAACCTTTGTTATTTCTTCTTTTGAAGGAACAGAATAATTCTTTTCCAATTGTTTTAAAAGGAAATAAGGTAAAAAAGGGGTAGAAGAGAAATAATAAAGGAAAATAGCCAAAAAGAGTAAAAATTTTCTTCTACCTTTTCTCTTATCAAGAATTACGTAGACAGAAATTAGGAGAAAAAAAATAAAGATTAAACTTGAGGGATAAAAAAGAAAGAGAAAAAATTTTTTAAGGGAAAAAGTAAAGTGTGTCATATAGAAAAAATAAAAAGCGGGGCTGACGGGACTTGAACCCGCGACCTCCTGCGTGACAGGC
>Ga0105158_1000600_pt1 | contig 15148 bp, 14 predicted proteins | sample LHCtaG_FD_81567 | JGI IMG/M metagenome (GOLD analysis project Ga0105158, IMG submission 81567) | Hot spring microbial communities from Little Hot Creek, USA to study Microbial Dark Matter (Phase II) - LHC4sed_matched | ecosystem: Environmental > Aquatic > Thermal springs > Hot (42-90C) >...
AAAAAAAGTTTACGTAGTTAACACTCCTGGAGTTAATTCAATATCTGTTGCTGAATATGCTGTTGGACTCATGCTAAGCCTTGCTCTTAAAATTCCACAACAAAACATAAGCGTAAAGGCTGGTAAATGGTTGCGTTGGGAGTTAATGGGGAATGAGCTTTTTGGAAAAACTCTCGGAATCGTGGGCTTAGGTCAGGTGGGAACTCATCTCGCTAATTTAGGAAAAGCCTTTGGGATGAGGGTGCTGTCGTTCACCCGTCATCCATCTAAAGAGAGAGCTGAAAAATGGGGAGTGGAATTTGTTGACCTATCAACGTTATTAAAAGCGTCAGACTTTGTTGTTATTTGCTGCGCATTGACTGATGAAACCCGCGGAATGATCGGAGAAAAAGAAATAGCGCTAATGAGATCATCAGCCTACTTGATCAATGTAGCACGGGGTCAAATAGTTGACGAACAAGCATTAATTAAAGCCATAAGTGAAGGGAAGATAGCGGGGGCTGGTATCGATGTCTTTGAAAAAGAACCTCCTGATTCGAATAACCCTCTATTAAAGTTTGATAATGTGATTGTTTCTGCGCATATAGCCGGTTTCACTGCTGAGTCCATGAGAAGACTTCAAATGACAGTTGCAGAAGAGGCTGTTAGGATCGTTAAGGGGGAGCCTCCAAGATATCAAGTTAACAGATTTTAAATCTTACTGGGGGACTTTAAATGAAGTCATTTATAGCTGAACGCATTAAGTCTGTTCAGCCTTTCTTAGGAAGGGTAATGTTTGAAAAAGCTAGAGCCTTAGAAAGTAGAGGAGAAAAACTAATTCATTTTGAACTGGGTGAACCAGATTTTGATACTCCAGAACACATAAAAGAAGCTGCTAAAAAAGCGCTTGACGAAGGCTACACTCATTATGCACCAAATGCGGGACTGTTAGAACTAAGAGAAGCGATAGCGGAAAAACTTAAAAGAGAAAATAATATTGACGTAGACCCCTTAACACAGATTTGCGTTACAGCTGGTTCACAGGAGGCTGCATTTTTAGCTATTATGTGCACTATAGAAGATGGAGATGAAGTATTGATAACCGATCCTGGTTACTATACCTACCGAAACTGCGTTCAGATGGCTGGGGGGAAACCTGTTTTTGTACCCTTGAAAGAAGAAGATGACTTTCGGTTAAATCCAGAAGACCTGGAGAGAAAAATAACGTCCAAAAGCAAAATGATTATTATAAATTCGCCATGTAATCCAACAGGGGCTGTGATGACAAAAGACGACTTGGAAGCTATCGATGAAATTGCAATCAAGCATGACTTATTAGTTCTCTCGGATGAGATATATGAGAAAATAATTTATGACGACCAAAAACACTATAGTATAGCTGCGTTATCAAAGGAACCTGACCGGATTTTAACAGTGAATGGTTTTTCAAAAGCTTACGCTATGACTGGTTGGCGCGTAGGTTATATTGTAGCCAGTAAGAATATAATATCCGAAGTCGTTAAAATGCAACAAAGTGCTATGTCATCTGTTACAACATTTGCGCAAAAAGGCGCTATTGCCGCTTTAAGAGGCCCACAAGATCCATTACTGAATATGATAAAAGAGTTCGAAAGAAGGCGAGGGGCTATCATAAACGGTCTGAAAGAGATAGAAGGTTTTTTTGTAAACAAGCCTAAAGGTGCATTTTATGCATTTGTAAACATAAAAAAACTTGGCAAATCATCCTTACAGATTTCGGACTTTCTTCTAAAGGAGGCAAAGGTGGTTACAACGCCTGGTATTGCCTTTGGAACTAATGGAGAAGGATACATTAGAATATCTTATGCTACTTCCATAGAAAACATAAAAGAGGGTATATATCGCATCAAAAAAGCTATTGAAAAACTTTAAAGTTTTATAAACTATTTGTTTGAGACTAAAAATTTAGGAAGGACGCTATGAAAGAAATACGCTTTCACGGACGAGGCGGGCAAGGCGTGGTTCTGGGTTCGGAAGTATTAGCGGATGCAGCGGTGAGAGAGGGGCGTTATGCGCAAGCTTTTCCAACGTTTGGTCCGGAAAGAAGAGGTGCCCCTGTAACCGCTTTCACCCGAATAGATAATAGGCCTATAAGACTCCGATGCCAAATTTATCAGCCTGATTATGTAATAGTATTGGATTCAAGCGTATGTAGATTGCAGGATGTAACAAGCGGTCTTAAAAAAGATGGTGTAGTTGTTGTAAATACACCTTATACGCCTAAAGAGGTTAAGGAGGGGGGACTGATTATCCAGGGGAAAATTTACACAATAGATGCTACAAGTATTGCTTTAAAAATTTTGGGCCGTCCCATCTTCAACACAGTAATTTTGGGAGCTTTTGCTGCAGCGACCAATGAGGTTAAAATCGAATCTATCTATGCGGCTATAAAAGAGCGATTTCCGAAGTCTATTGCTGAGAGGAATGTGCAAGCTGTTGAAGAGGCTTATAAAACCCTCAAACATTAGGTGGTTTTTATGTCTAAGCCCTATTGGACCAAGGAAAATTTCCCAATAAGCCCAACTATACGGAATCCGGGAGGATCATTAGCATTTAAAGCTGGCATGTGGAGGATGATGAGGCCGGTAATTGACCCAAATAAATGTACAAGATGTGGCATTTGTGAAACATTCTGCCCTGATATGGCTATCAGTAAGTTAAATGACGGCTCTTTTAACATAAATTTAGACTATTGTAAAGGTTGTGGGATATGTGCAAATGAATGTCCGGTTAAAGCTATACAGATGGTTAAGGAAGGCCGAGAGTAATGTCAAACAGAAAGCTAATATCTGGAAATAGAGCGGTAGCGGAGGCTGTAAGGCTCTCAGAAGTAAATGTTGTATCAGCGTATCCTATCTCTCCGCAAACACCAATAGTGGAATATATTTCAGAATACATAGCTGATGGAAAATTAAAAGCTCAATTTATACAAGCCGAAAGTGAATTTGGAGCGATGGCTGCATGCATAGGGGCATCAGCTGTTGGCGCTCGGGTCTTCACCGCAACATGCTCACAGGGACTCGCTTTGATGCATGAATTAAATTATGTTGCCGCCGGATTGAGGCTTCCAATAGTTATGGCTGTAACAAATCGTCGACTTTCACAACCTTTAGGTATGTGGTGTGATCACAGCGATGCCATGGGAGAGAGAGATTCAGGATGGTTACAATTATACGTGGAAAGTTGCCAAGAAGTTTTGGATACCATTATCCAAGCTTTCAAGATAGCAGAGAGTAAAAATGTATTATTACCTATAATGGTTTGTTTGGACGGATTTATTCTCTCGCACACGTCAGAAGTTGTTGATATCCCTGAATTAGAGGATGTGAGAAAGTTTCTACCTCCTTATGAGCCTGATCCAAAATACCATACTCTTTTGGACGTAAATGTTCCTATGGCTGCTGGAGGAGGGTGTCCTCCAGCATACGCTATGGAATTTGACTATAAGAAATTTGAAGCGCAAATTCAGGCCAAAGAAGTTATTAAAAAGGTTGACGAGGAATTCGCTGAACTGTTTGGTAGACGTTACGGATTGGTTGAGGCTTATCAATGTGAGGATGCTGAAATAATATTAGTTGCCATGGGCACCATTGTTAGCACGGCTAAGGAAGTTGTTGATGTATTGCGAGATCAAGGATTACCTGTAGGAGTTTTGAAAATTAGGTCTTACCGGCCTTTTCCAAAAAATGAAATCTTAAAGGCGATCTCCAATGCTAAAGTTCTCGCCATTGTCAACAGAGCGATATCTTACGGGGTTGGTGCACCATTATACTCTGACATTGCAGCCACAACATGCAACGCGTCGCATCAGCCTATATTGCTCAATTTTATAGCCGGCATAGGAGGTCGTGACGTGACTCCCAAGGATATTATGACAATCTTTGAGAAAGCTAAAAAAACAGCCGAAACCGGCAAAATAGAAAGCGATGTTGAATGGATAGGTTTAAACCGAACATTGGTAGGAGGTTAAGCATATGTCCCCAGAATCGATTATTGTTTCAGGTCATCGAGCGTGTCCAGGATGCGGCCCTATACTCGCCCTAAAATATGTTTTCAACACTTTGGGCAAGAACACAATTGCGCACATAGCTACAGGATGTATGCAAGTGTCTCTTATGGGTGGGGGAGCTTTCCCTGGAGGAGAATTTCCGCTACTTATTCCCGCTCTGCATACTGCGTTTGAAACAAGCGGAGCTGTTATTTCAGGAATGGATGCAGGTTTGAAGGCTTTAGGCAAGAGAGATGGAATAAACTTGGTTGCGATTGCTGGAGATGGTGGTACGGCGGATATCGGAATCCAGACCCTATCTGGTGCTATTGAGCGTGGCCACGATTTTATTTATATTTGCTATGACAATGAAGCTTACATGAATACTGGAAACCAGAGAAGCGGAACAACAACACTTTTCGCAGCTACTACAACAACTCCTGTTGGAAAGGTTAAACGTGGCGAATATCATCTACCATTAAAATTAAAGAAGGATATGCCTGCGATCATAGCTGCTCATGGAGCGCCCTATGTCGCAACAGCTTCCATTGCATATCCAACTGATCTTATTAAGAAAGTTAAAAAGGCCATAGAAATTCGTGGACCAAGGTATATTCATGTACATGCTCCATGCCCATACGGATGGGGCTTTCCAGAAGACAAAACGATAGAAGTAGCAAGACTTGCTGTGCAAACTGGTTGCTGGATTTTATATGAAATAGAAAATGGAAAGCTTAATGTTACATTGAAAGTTACGAAAAGGAAAACAGTAAAAGAATATTTGATGATCCAAAAAAGGTTTAACCATTTAACGGAAGAAGAAATTGCAAAAATACAAGAACTTGTAGATAGGAATTTAATGGAATTCGGTTTAGCTTAGTTTGGCGCCATTTTACTTTACCAGTTTTTCTGAGAATATATCAATCATACCTGCGTTTTTAATGCGTGTTCTTATCTCTTTAATATCCGTTGAGTATAATCCTTTTTTTTCCATTCTTTCGAAATAAAGTCCACCGGAAAATGTGTATCGGTTTCTTTGTCCTTCCTCTGTTTGAATTTCCTTATTCACAAATGATATAAAGTCTCCAATTGCTGTTGTTGGTGGTATTTCAAGGAGGCTCATTTTAAGGGCAGCTCTTACTGCATTGTGCCCTGCCAAAAGCCCGGTGACTATGGCTTCTGTGTGACCTACATGGGGTCCTGCTTTTTCTCCAGCGCAGAATAAATTATCAATTCCCTGAACTTTAAGGGTATTGTCTCTCGGAGCCATGGCCATAAATCTTACGGAGTTACCGATTCCTCCTGCCAATGGGTCTTCATAGCGTGCATGCTCAAACCCTGGTATCATTCTTAATTCCTCTAATGGGAAGAACGGAGCCATTAACTTTGCTGGACCTGTGTCTAACAAAATTATGTTTTCTGCAAATTCCTTTAGAGCATATTGGACACAAGCTTTTTTCTTTAATTTTTCTTGTTTAACTAACCCTTCTGGTAACGGTATGACTAGCACCCCCTTCTTGTTTAGTTCTTTTTGAATGTTGGGTGAAAGAGAGTGTTTCATGAGTTTACATGCGCCACTAATTGCTCCAGGCGTTCCATCGGCTCTTTTTCCAATCCACTCTTTAACACCTGCTTTCTCAACAACGCTAACTCTGGATTTGAAGGTGTGACACCTAAGAATGCACATTGCGCAGCCATGGCCATACTTTATGCAATTACCCGGAACAGCGGCAGTGCCGGTGCAATCTATAAAACAGTCTCCAGTTATTTCTGTTTTATCTTCCAGTATAATGGAGGTTATTCTTTTGTCCCTCTTTTTTACGTCTACACATCGAGATTGAAGTAGAATTTTTATCCCCATGTTTTTTAGGAATTTTCTAATTTCTGGTTCTATGTTTATTACGTCGTAGAGGCTTGCGTGCTTATGTCCTGGAAACTCTATATCCTTATGCCTTGACATGGCATCCATAATTTGGAAAAGTTCGCCACCGCCCATGGCTATTGCTTCTTCAGCTGCTGTAAATCTTCCATTATTTCTGAAAATACCACCAACTAAACCCGTGCCCAGCAGCATATCAGTTCTTTCCAGCAGAATAACTTCAGCACCGGCTTTAACCGCTGCTAAGGCAGCTCCGCAACCTGACCACCCACCACCTACCACGATTATCCTTGGCATTTTACCAAGCTCCTTATTGCGGGTGTATAGTAAAAATTAAGAGATTTATAAGATTTATAGAGTTTTAACAAATTTATATTTTTTGTACTGTTACAAATAAAGCTCCAAGAACTACCATAAGGGCGCCTATCACCACTTTTCTGTTAACTAATTCGGCTCTCTGCATAATGGCGCATGATACTAGTAAAGTGATAAGTGGACTCGTATTGACAATGGGTGTCACCCAAATTACTTGTTCAATTTTAAGGGCGGAATACTGGGATAATAAGCCAATTGTTGACGCTATTCCAGAAAAAAACAAATATTTTGACCGGGCCAATTCAATTTTTATTTTATTTCTTGAAAGGCAGCAAGTGATAACCAGCTGTATTACGGTTGCAAAGAGGTATGCAAAGAAGCTGGCTATAATCGGCGAGCCTAGACTTTGCGTTCCTTCTTTTGCAAATAGCTGAGAAGCTCCCCAAATTAAGCCACCAATTAAACCGAAGGCAACACCTTTCCGAAAATTGCCCGGTTGAAACACGCTCTTTCCATCTTGTTGTGGATTGCTAACAGATATGAGAAGCTCTCCCAAAAATATCGCTAACGTCCCCCCACCTATTGTTATGGTCATGTTTTCACCTAAAAACATGATGCCGAGTATTGCTGCAAAGACGATTTGTGTGCTGGTCAGCTGGCTTGCCCTTGAAGCGCCTATTAGTCTTATACTTGAATAGGCAAATATTCTGCCGACAGCCAATTGGAAGGCGCCGGCTAAGGCTAGATTGACCATTACCCAAAGGTTAAAGTTGTATGTTTTAAAAATGTCGCCGTTGACTAAAGCAAAGCAAAGCAAAATAGGGGGGCCCATAAGCAATGTGTAAAGGACGCTCGCGTAAGGATCGACGTCTACGGCTAATCTGATGAACACTTTGCTTATTCCAAAAAGTATAGCTGTAATTAAAGCGAGTATTAAAGGCAACATCATATATCTCTAGCCTCCCAAGAAACGCACCTTCTATAATATAATTGAGTAAATTATTATTTTTACAACGTAGGCTTTAGCATGCTTATTCATTTTAAACTCAACTTGAATAGATTCGCATTCATGATAACAGAGTCTCCTCTCAAACAGCAAAAAGTGATTATATGGGTTTTAGGTTCACGTATTCTATATCTTCTGAAAAGAAGATAAAATATTGGAGCGGCAATGATGATTATGGCAATGGTAGCATATGCAATTGTGAGTATATAGTCTGGCGCTGGGCTTTCTTTTTTAATTTCTACTGATATGGCTTCGGGTGAATTCCATGATGGTTCGAGGGGCATAGGAGATGTGCCGTTAAAAATTGTATATTCAATTATATATTCTATTTGAAGATTTTCTCCGTCCAACGTGCTTGGCTTATATTTAAGCTTTATAGTTCCATTTACATCAAGCTTGACTTCCGTAGAACTTAATAAAATCTCGTAGGTCCCGTATCCAAACGTTTTTCCGTTGATTTTAATCCGGGGTGAATGAAATAATAGCTTAAAAGTGTTTTTGTTAAACATGCTTTCATTTAAGTATGTTAGGGTTATCTTGATCTCGTGCAAATACTCAACATTGTACCGCCATTTATTGTCGGGTTCTGTTTCAATATTAATTTTTACTCTAAAAGAGAAAGCTTTGTTTCGGCCAACGCCGTAAAGAAAATCTTCGTTATACTCCTTGGTTATGGATGAAGAATAAACCATTTGAGTTAATGTAAAGAATGATACTATTGCTATAGTAAAATACGCAAACAGCATTTTATTCCTAAGGGTCATACTTTTTCACTTTTGTTAACCCTTTTACATTTGATGATTTTTCACTTAAAAAAGTTATTTTGCTTCTCAGTTTTATTAACCTGTTATAAAGTTTCCTTGCTTTGACAATAATACTCATGTGGTTTGGCATATGTGTAACGTCGAATCCAGCAACTTCGCCTATAACTGTCTTCTCTATCAAGGTTTTGTCTCCGACTACTATGATGCCGCCTGTTTTCACCTCAAAAAATCCTAAGATGGAAACACGGTTAACGGTTTTACCTGGACTGGCATCTTGTTCGTCAGTAAGCATTACTTCATGTATTTCATTTTTTAACACTGCGCGTGAAAAGGGAGTTATCAATTTTAAGCCTCGAGATTTAAGTGTTAGATTAATTAATGCTATAAACTCACCTGTAACTTTTCTTTTTTCAGTAAAGATTTCACCACCAATTTGCTTTGCCTTATAGGGTTCCATCTTTTTTAAAACCTCCAGCGATTGACTCTCTATTAATAGTTGTTAATATCTTTTAATAAGTTATTGGAAAAACTTAAAAACGAATCTCCTTTATTCATAAATGGGAGATTGAAAGATGGAAGGAAAGAGTGGAATAAGTAAAGTCATTGCAATTCTGGTGATAGTGATAATCATTCTGGCGGCGGTGGCTGCTTACGGGTGGCTCCGGCCAACAGCTCCATCGGGGGAAGTAATAACTTTAGAAGAAAAGGCTCGATCGGAAGGCAAAGTAACAATTTACGGGGTTATGGACACACCTGACTTTGTTTCCAAAGTAATACCTGCCTTTGAAAGACAGTATCCTTGGGCAAAAGATATGATAGAGTATGTAGGTTTCTCGCCTTCAGAGTTAACTAGTAGATGCATGGCAGAATATCAAGCAGGAAACGTGCAAGCTGATGTAATTTTCAATACGTTAGGAAGCTTTATGCCCGCTATACTTGCTGGCGTGACAGAGAGTTGGCACTGTCCAATGATTGACTTAATGAACTATACTGAAGGCACATATGACGAGAATGACTTATGGGGACCTGGTTATCAATTACCTATTGTAATAATCTATAACACTGAAATGCTAGAAAGCCTAGGTTATTCCCCACCAGACAGCTGGGATGATTTAGCAGATCCAAAATGGCATGGGCTCATCGCGTTAGATGATCCTAAGGGCCTAAACGTAGGTGGCTCATTATTTGCCCACCTTTATCCAATAATGGGAGAAGCTGCATGGACGCAACTTATGGAAGGAATTGCTGCAAACGAGCCACACCTGGTTCCGTCTTGCGGTGAAGCATTTACACTTGTTGCTGCGGGAGAATGTGCCATCGGTACAGGCTTAATAAATGACTATCTTGCAGGAAAAGCCCAAGGAGTTCCTGTTGAAATAGCATGGATTGAACCAGTTACATCTTTGCCAATAGTCACGGCACTAGCCAAAAACGCGCCGCACCCAAATTTTGCAAAATTATTTTACATGTGGTTCGTATCTGCAGCTGGGCAATATGCAATCGCTAACACTGGCAGAATCCCCATGCACATGCCCATCGCAACCGGCACCATCCTAAAAGGTGTAGTTCCTCCAGAGATAACAAGCATCGAGGCTGTAGCGTTTAACAATCCAGACTACTACGCAAATCCTTCGGCATGGAGCGATAGATACCGCGATATCTTCGGGTAGAAAAATGAGAGGCACTAAAATCCCAATATTTCTCTCCATCTTTTTTTTAGTAATATTACTAATTCCTGTAATCTACCTAATATATGGATCTTACTTCTTCAAATTTGGAGGACCCTCAAAAAGCTTTACGGAAATAGTTTTTTCCCCGCTTACCAGTAAACTTTTCGTTAACACAATCATTTATGCTGTTGGAGGGGCAGCGGTTGCAACAACACTTGCAGTTATTTATGCTTGGATCATTGTGCGGACAGATGTTCCAGGGAAAAAGTTTTTTGAACTTTTACCAGTCTTGCCATTAACGATGCCCTTTGTTGTGAAATCTTTTGCATGGATATACCTTTTCAGCCCCAGAATCGGCATAGTCAACATATTAATCAAACAAATCTTCGGTATAGGACCCATTTTTAACATTTTTTCTATGGAGGGTATGATATTTGCCCTTGGGATGGGTGGTGTTCCTCTCGTATATCTTACAGTTGAGCCTGCCATAAGAGCTATGAACCCAACATTGGAAGAAGCTTCAAGAGTTTCCGGCGACAGTCTCCTACGTACATTTCGCAAAGTGACCCTTCCAATTCTTTTACCAGCAATACTTTCCGCCTTCACATTATTAACGATCATTGGAATGGAAAATTTTGACTACCCTTTCATGTTAGGCCATCCTGTCGGTGTTGACACCCTAGCCACAGAAGTTTATTTCTGGATTTATGAAAGTATACCTCCGAGATATGTAAATGCAGCATATTTGAGTACAATCTATATCGCAATGACATTCGCTGTTGTTTGTCTATACATATATGTTACTAGGCAAGCATACAAATTTGTAGTTATAACCGGAAAAGCCCCCTACCAAACAGTTCATAGATTGGGAAAGTGGAAATATGTCGCCTTTGCCGTTTGCTTCATAATAATATTCTTTGTTTTCCTCCTTCCTTTTGGAGCAATTTTGCTAATGTCTTTTACACCATTTCTTTATTTAGGTGGAGGAGCAGTAAACCTAACCTTCACACTGGACAATTACATAAAAGCGATCAACCTACCTTTATTCTATAGGGCTCTTACAAACTCTATTATACTTGGTTTAGCTGCTGGAATAGCTGCCACCTTAATAGCGTTAATTTTGTCATATGCTGCGCTTAAAAGCAAAGTTAAAGGTGCTCGTTTAATAGAACTAATAAGCAGCATTCCTTTAGCGTTCCCTGGCATTGTTTACGGATTAGCTCTATTTTGGACATTTCTTTTATTCCCGGGTATTTCAAAACTTCTATATGGCACTATATGGTGCATGGTAATTGCGCTAATATTTATTAGACTCCCATACTGCGTTAGAATCATTTCAGGCAACCTAATACAAGTAGCAGACGAGCTTGAAGAGTCCTCCAGGGTCGCCGGGGCATCATGGAGACGAACATTCTTCAATATAATTTTGCCCCTTTTGAGAAGGGGATTAACTAACAGTTTTCTATATACTTTTATAAATTCCCTCAGGGAACTAGGTGCAATAATAATCTTGGCTACACCTGGATCTATAGTCCTCACTTCGCTTCTAATACAACTTTATAGTCAACATGCTATGGCTTTAAATACTATAGCAGCAGCATCTGTAATATTATGCCTATTAATAATGGTGTCTCTTTCAATCCCAAGTATTTATCAATATCTTTTACGTAGATATATCACGAAAAGATATTAAGCTAGAAGGTGAGTTTCATTGGAAAAAATAGAAGTAATAAATGAGGTGAAAAAGTTTGGAAAAGTCACGGCAGTCGATCATTTTTCGTTTAAAGTGAAAGATGGAGAAGTTGTATCTCTGCTGGGACCAAGCGGATGCGGCAAAACAACCGTTCTGCGATCCATAGCAGGCCTCGAAGATATTGATGAAGGCGAAATTTACCTTGGTGGAGAATTGGTTACGGCACCCAGCAAAAAAGTGTTCATTAGTCCGGAAAAAAGACGCTTGGGACTAGTATTCCAGAGCTACGCTTTATGGCCACATATGACAGTCTACAAAAATGTGGCTTATGGACTTGAGGTGAGAAAGTTTCCCAAGAGCGACATAGAAAAGCGCGTCAAAACCTCGCTAGAACTTGTGGGATTGAAAGGTTTAGAACATAGATATCCTTCGCAACTCAGCGGAGGAGAGCAACAGAGAGTCGCACTTGCCAGAAGCCTAGCTTATGAGCCTGAGGTCCTACTTTTAGATGAGCCGTTAAGCAATTTGGACTTAAAAGTAAGGGAGAGAATGAGAGGTGAGCTCCGAAGCTTACTCAAGAAGTTAGGGATCACAGCCGTTTATGTGACCCACGACCAAGAAGAAGCCTTCTGCATTTCTGATCGCGTAATAGTTATGAAAGACGGAAAACTTATGCAGGAAGGAAAGCCTTATGAAATCTACGAAACTCCGGCTAACTTATTCGTCGCTGAGTTCATTGGAAGAGCTAATATGCTTAAGGCTGAGATTAAAAGCGTAGATGAAGATGTGCGCAAGGCTTTGATTAAAGTTCCAGACATGAACACTGAGCTTGTATGCGAATATGAGGTGGACGAATTTCCGAAAAAATGCTCTTTCATTATAATCCGACATAACGAAATAGGCATTTACTCTACTAAACCGAAATTCCAGGAGAATGTTGTTGAAGGTGAGATAATTGCCAGAGAATACAGAGGGGCTATCACTGACCATAAGATTAAAGTAGGAAATAGCCAAATAACGGTTACGACACATAAATTCTGTGGCTTAGCAGAAACATGCGAAAAAACTCATGTCTATTTGTATATCCATCCAAAAGCTATAAAACCAATTGCAAGCACTTAAAAATAGGCGTTTGCTTTAACTACGCCCTCTTTTTAAAACTTGCGGGTTCACAGGGTATAATGGAGGTTCACCATGAAGAACCCTTCTCACGTCTTCAGCAACCCATATGCTAACTCTACGCATAGCATCCCTTGCTAAAGCCGCCACGTGAGGACTCACGATAACATTATCTAGAGTGAGCAAAGGGCTTTCGTAAGGTGGCTCTTTCTGGAACACGTCCAAACCAGCACCTGCAAGCTTTTTACTTTTAAGCGCGTCATACAAAGCTTGCTCGTTTACTAATTCCCCCCTTGCAGTATTTACAAAAAAGGCTCCAGTCTTCATGGCTGCTATCTCTTTTTCTCCAATAATACCTCTTGTTTGCTCGTTGAGTGCCAGATGAATAGAAATGAAATCAGCCTCTTTTAAAAGTCTTTCAGGGACTCGTAAACCTTTCTTTAGATCCTCGTCAGCGAGAGGCATATAGGTTATACCCAGCTGTTCCTCTTTCTCGATTTTCCTTGTTCGTGACCAGTAAATAACATTCATTCCGATGGCTTTAGATAATCTTGCAACTTCTGCACCTATTTCGCCTAGCCCTATAATACCCAAAGTTTTACCTGCAAGCTCTATTCCAGGATAATCAAGCCTCATAGCCCATCGGTGTTCCCTTAAGGCTTTGTCCGCGGCGAAAAGATACTTTGCCAATGCAAATATCAAAGCCATAGTATACTCGGCCACTGATAAAGTGTTAGCACCAGGAGTATAAGTTACCACGACTCCATGCTCCGTGGCTGCTTTAACATCAATATTATCATATCCAACACCAAAACGACCAATGACTTTTAATTTCTTCGCATGCTCTATTATTTTCCTAGTTATTACAGCCGGAACTCGTACGATAATTCCATCCACATCCATAGCCTCTCTTACTAGCACATCCTCGGAAACGCTTGAGGCAAGTTTTAAATCCGCAAATTTTTCAAGAATTTCCATTCCTGCTTTATCAATTTTATCCGTAAGAAGCACCTTAAAAGTTCCCAAGTGCCATAACCTCACATCCAGACTTTTAAGGACGTTTAATAAAAGGAGATAATATAAACCTTTATTTTCCAGTAGAGGCGCGCTTTTCAATGAAAGCGGCATATTTTCTAAGGGCCGCCATAGATCTAACGGCCCTCTCAGGAGTATCGTATACCGGAATCCCATTCTCCTCCAATTTCACTATTAAATCTTCAGCGGACTTGTCGGCTGTCCATGAAAGGACAACAGGCTTGTTAAACTCCTTCGATAGATCTAAATGAGCACTAACAACTTCCTCAGCGTATTGTCTAGGTTTAGAACCGACGATTATAGATATAGCACCATGAACTTTCTCCAAAGATAACATTATTTTTAAAATCTCCCCATGAACTCTAGGGCTAACTTGAGGAGTTGTATCAATTGGGTTAAGTGTGCTTGCAAATGGAGGTATAATTTTTTTCAAAGTTTTTCTTGTATTTTCATCAATCTCAACTAAATCTAATCCAACATCTTGACAAACGTCTGTAGCAGCTACTCCTGGGCCCCCAGCGTTCGTAACTATGACCATCCCATTACCTTTAGGTAATGGTTGTGTTGCGAAAGCTTTTCCAAAGTCAAACATTTCAGTTGTGTTCTCCGCTTTAATAATTCCCGCCTGTTTAAAAGCCGCATCGTAAACAGCACTCGCACCAGTCAGAGCTCCGGTATGCGACTTGGCTGCTTGTGAGCCTTTGGCGCTTTTTCCTATTTTCATGACAACTATGGGCTTGACGAGGGAAACTTTTTTGGCGGTTTCTAAAAATTTTCTTCCGTTTTTTACACCTTCGAGGTACATGACAATAACTTTGGTTTTTTTATCTGTCGCCAAATAAGAAAGAATATCCGACTCATCAATGTCACACATATTACCAAAACTAATCAATTTATCGAAACTTATACCCCTTCCTTGCGCCCAAGAGTACAGCGAAGCCCCAAAGGCACCACTCTGGGACACAAAAGCTATAGCTCCTTCCCTCAATTGACTTGGATCAATAACCCTTGATATTGTCGCATCAAGGCGCTCCGACGCATTAACGATACCAAGACAGTTTGGACCTAAAATTCTGACTCCCACTTTTTCCCCAACCTCCACGATTTTATGTTCTAAAGCCTCACCTTCCGGTCCCGTTTCCCTAAATCCCGCAGATATAACAATGGCGATTTTAATGCCTTTTTCACCGCATTCTTTTATGACTTGTGGAACAATTACTGCTGGAACTGTTATAACGGCCAAGTCGACGTCTTCTGGTACCTTTAAAACGCTTGGATAAACTTTTAACCCATAAATTTCTTCAGCTTCGGGATTTATTGGAAAGATTTTCCCTCTAAAACCGCCATTTATTATGTTTCGTAGAATGATGTTTCCTAATTTTTTAGGATCCCTTGAAGCACCTATTAGCGCGATTGATCTCGGTTTAAAAAGCTTATGCAATACTTTGGACATGAATAGGAACCTCAATTGATATTTTTAATCACGTCGTTCAGACGTGTAAACACAATTTTAAGGTTTTCCTTCCATTTATTAAAATCTTGTCTCTACAGAGTATTTCATTCAATATATTGATACTTTTGCGACGCCTTTAACTTTCAGAAATTCTGGGATTAGTTCTCCGGGAATTTTTCTCTCTGCTATAAGTGTAAGTTTTGGTTCT
>Ga0105158_1000606_pt1 | contig 15085 bp, 14 predicted proteins | sample LHCtaG_FD_81567 | JGI IMG/M metagenome (GOLD analysis project Ga0105158, IMG submission 81567) | Hot spring microbial communities from Little Hot Creek, USA to study Microbial Dark Matter (Phase II) - LHC4sed_matched | ecosystem: Environmental > Aquatic > Thermal springs > Hot (42-90C) >...
AAGACAGGGTCGATCGTCAGAGCAAACGGGACCATTGTTATGAACCAGTATGCTGTCAAACCTATTGTGAGAGCAGCCCCCCACATTGGATTGAATAACACAGGTATGAAGAGAGCATAGTAAACGGCCACAAGCGCCGCTGTTACAAGGTTGGCGAAGAAAAGTGTGAAAACGGTTGTTAATACAAATCTTCGCCAAGTGAACTTCCCTCTGAGCAGCCAGCCATACAGGTAGAACCCGATAAAATTTCCTGGCATGCCTGCAATGATGCCGGAGAGGAAATACCCAGGTGTCAAAGTATCAGTTATCTGCGAACCTATGGCAGCGCCAACTCCTGCAACCCAAGGCCCGAAAAGAATAGCGAAAATCGCTGGAACGACTGCGGCTGCAGGCCTGAACTGGCCGAAGCCCCAAGGAGATTGGATGAAGGAAGTCAAATAGCCAGCTGCACCATAAAGTGTTGCACATAACGCGGTTGCAGCCACCTTCTGAGATATTGACATACTTAACTGTCTAGCAGAGCTGCTGTTATTCTTCGGCATAGTCATGAAAAAACCCGTTTTCAGCCCCTGCGTATAAACATAACGTATTTATTCTAGATATCGCTCTGAAAAATACGTAAACGTATATATATTCTACTGCTGTACATACTACGATGGTCTGGAAGAGGCGGGTTCAGAAGGCCGGTTCAGGCTCTTTCCTCGTAACCCTCCCCAAGACTTGGGTGGAGCAAAACAGGGTAGACGAGAACATGATAATAACAATGGTCAGCAATAAAGATGGGTCCCTCACCATAATACCTGAAGGGAGTAGAAGGCTCGTTGATGAGGTTATTCAGATAGAACTGCCTCGTCAAGACTTGAAGCCTCAAGAAGTTCTTTTAGGAAGCTACTTGCTGGGTTACAACACTATAGTCATCAAGGCTGAGACAGAGTTTTCTACAGCAGAAGTCTCTGAAATACGTAAGACTGTGAGAAGGCTTCCCGGAGCAGAGATATCTGAGGAAACATCGAGCCAAATCGAGGTTAGGATTCTCTTGGACCCTGAAATGGCTACTCCGGAGAAGCTTGTAAGAAGACAGAGCTCTCTCACATCCAGCATGATTGCAGATTGTATAAAAGCATTGTTGAAATGGGATAGAGATCTTGCTCAGATGGTCATTGAAAGAGATGAAGAAGTCGATAGACAATACTTCATGCTTGTTAGAATAATAAGGTCAGCCCTGAGGAATCCGGAGCTGCCTGTTAAGATGGGCATAGACTATTTGAAGCTGACCGATTTAAGGATGCTAGTCAAATATGTGGAGGATTCTGCCGACCAATGTGTATACATATCTCGAGAAATCATGAAATCCAAAGATAAGCCTCCAAACGAAATATTAGGGGAACTAGGTACAGTAGGCGATTTCATCAGCGAACTGCATTTTAAGGCTGTTGAACTCTTCAAAAGTTTCGACACAAACCTGTTTCGAGAAATCATTGAGAAGCATAGGGATATTGGGGAGAAGTTAGTAAAGCTAGAGGGTAGGCAAGGTTTAAAAGAATACAGTGCAAGCATGATCAGGATTTTCAACAGTCTTACGAAAATACTTGAAAACATTAAAGATATTGTTGAACTAGCGTCTATAAAGCCGCTTTAAAGTGCTTAATTTTCTCAGCCCTGAGATGGGAAAGGAGTTCTTCCACGGAGCTTACACCCATTAGAGATTTAACAGCAGCTTCGAGAAGATTGGAAACAGGCTCTACAGCAATCCCTTTTGCCTCTAAAACCTCCACTATCTTGAGATTTCTCATAGACTCATAGTTAAACCTTGGAACCAGAAGCTTTCTAGCATATTTGTCGGCTAATGCTGCATCTATCTTACCCATTCCCCTATGGTCTAATCCCCCAACAGGCCAGACCTCTCCCCTAGCCGTTATGGCTCCCGTCATTATTACTGTCGGATCGACCTTTAGACCTGTGAAAGCAGATATCATAGCTACTCCTATAGCTAAACCGGCTGAAGGACCTGATACTGGCGGATACGAAAGCCCTGGACGTAACTGAAGCTTCTCCATACCCTTGGCTGGAGTCACAAGCTCTACGAATACGTCATGATTCCTAAACCTCCACCCGGAGACGCTGTTAATGTATATGAATGCATCCTCAGCACTCGCCTGAATACTTTCTCCATGCTCGCTGCCCACAACCTTTACCATACCCTTACCCTCCGGGTTAATCACTACCTCGACAACACTCACCAGGCCACTCTGCTCCCCTACAGTGCCCAGTGCCACAAGACCGTAGCTCTTGCCGACTTCAGGAGTTTCCTCCCTCACGCTCTTCTCAATCATCGTCCTAGCCTCGCTAACCGATTCTTCTTCAGAAAGCGATTCCAAAGCCTGCTGGAAGTGAATGAGCCTCAGAGGATAGTTTGAAGGAGATATGAGCCTAAGCTTCTCCAAGAATTCCCCAGACTTCTCGTCAACCCCTAGAATCTTAGATACTCTCTCAATATCCTTAGAATAGATACTCCTTATTTCTTCAAGAGGCCTTCCTTCGTCTAGGGCTTTGACAAGCTGCCTAGCCGCATCTATCTCCTTAACCCTGAGCCTATTAGCCTCGTTTATGACGTCAGCTATTCTCCTGGGGCTCAACGCTTTCTTCCTAAGCGTCTCCAGAACACTATCCACAGTGGTTTCTTGACTCAGCACATCAAGGTATTTCCTCAGGTGTATGCTTATTATCTCCTTTTTTTCCTCATCGGTCTTCGGGTAGCTGAATTCGAAGGCTCGAGTAAACCTTTCTAGAAGAGCCCTGTCTAGCACTTCAACCCTGTTCGTGCTCGCAATAACCACTACTCCGGACAATGGGATAAAGCCGTCAAGCTCTGTAAGAAGCTGGCTGGTAACCCTATCCAAAATCGGGTCGTGGGTTCCGCGCATCGGCGCCACGGAATCTATCTCGTCGAAGAATATTATTGCAGGAGCGTTCCTCCTCGCGTCCTCGAAAATATCCCTTATGGTTTTCTCAGGATCCCCGTAAACCCCCTGGATTATCGAAGGCCCGTTGACAAGGTAGAACCAGACATTGTTTTCCCCAGCTATTGCTCTGGCGAGGAGCGTCTTGCCAGTTCCAGGCGGACCGTGGAAGAGAAAGCCTTTAGGAGGGATATACCTAGACCTGCTGGCAAGCTCGGGGTTCAACGAGAGAGAAATCTCCTTTATAACCTCCTCCTTAACACCCTTAAGCCCCCCGACATCGCTGTAACGCTCCTTAGGCCTAAGCTTAATCACAGACCTCTTCGCAGCCTCTGTCCTAGCTGTCAGCGAGTATGCCTTCACCTTTGAAGCAGCCTCTCTGAAATCGTTGAGTGTAACCAATTCTCCCGGGTTAACGCGACTGCTCGAATCCTTCCCATGAAGAAGCTTCTCAATAATGTTTTTTTGAAGAGGAGTAGACTTACTGTTAATCACTACTTGAAAAGCGTTAACTATGTCTGCAGGAGTTATTGCCTGAGTCTCGAAAGATCTTAAACTATCCTCTATAACCGTAAGAATATCCGAGGGTGGAAGCCTCACACCATGTATCTGACACTGCTTCTCAACTATTTTGAGCAGCATTTGCCTAGAAACGTTCTCATCAAGGTCTATCGTTCCAGCAACACCCCTCCTGCGGAGAGTATCTATGAGCGATTCGTACTCCGTGGTTGAGACCAGCACGATTGTACGGTAATCCTTCTTCTGAAGCTCGTCGAACTTCTCAAGCATGACTGTCTGGACCCTCGTTTCCTCCATCCCCACCTCAGTAGTTGAGCTGAACTTTTTCGCAAAGGCTTGGAACTCGTCTATGAGAACTATACTGGGATTGTAAAACGCATTATTGAAGAACTCGCTCAGCCTCTGAGCACTCTGACCATACCACATCGAGTATACTTGCTCAGGCTTGAGCTTTAGCAGGTTCAACAATAAACCGTATTCCAAACCCTTTTCAAAACCCTCCCTTTGAACAACCTCTCCGAAGAATGTTTTACCTGAGCCGCTTGAGCCCTTTATTACGAAGAGCTTGGGCGGGGGTGTTGTGAAAGTCTTTCTTATCTCAGGGTCTCTCAACACATGGTAGTAGATGCTGACCATGACTTTGAAAAACTCCTCATCCCTACCGATTAAATCGTCTTTTCTAACCTTTGGGAAGGAAGGGCTCTTCCTGATTTTCCTAGCTTTTTTCTCAACTATTTTCCTCCTTTTCTCTGGCGGGAGGCGTAGGAATCTCCACATCCTGTACCTCCAAGAGAACAGGTAGAGCATAGGGGAGAACAAGAGTCTTAAAAATGGCTTTCTGTACCACCATTCCTCTTCGAACTCCCGGTCTTCATCGGGCTCGTTTGAAAACATCCTCTCTTGAGTATTGCTACAGTTATTAGGTAATAAAGCTTTATACACTGCCGTTAAAATAAAGGGACCTGAAAGAATAAATCCCCGTGTCTCTAAAAGGTTGTGATGGAAGTGAAAGGACTGTCAGCAATACTGTCGGGAGTATTATTGGCTTATGTAACGCTCTCAGCCGTGGGAGAGGGCAATATCGCGTCCTTCTCGAATGTAAGCATGATTAAGGGCGATCTTTTCATATTGGCACTCAGCCCCCCGGTCGAGAATATTCAAGTATATGTTAAAACCGCGGAGGGGGGAAGGTATTCTTACCTCGTGTTGACTAACAGAAGCCTTGGAATACCTGATTTCCCAGGGAAGGCGACGCTAATACAGTTAATACCGGAAGACCCTTTAACCAATATTACAGTGATATTCAGCTCCAATACGACTGTGAGAATCCTGTACGGTGTCTTAACTACCAACTATACTTACTATAGCCAAGTTTCATCAAAATACTATACTTTTTCAAACGGAATCTTAGTAACCCTCCCACCTCTAGTAGAGATGCCTGCAGGAGGATCGCGAATAACCTTTATCATTAACACGCTTAACCTACAGAAAGAGGGCGGTGGTTTTCGAATAGAGCTACCGCCCCTAGCAACGATGATACCTGTAATAGCAACAGTAGTATTCCTAGTTTATCTCAGTGCTTACGCCATAGTTGACTCCTACTATGTTTCAGTCAGAGAGGAATTGAGCAAAGCGAGAAAACTCGGCGTAGCACTACTATTAATACTGAGTGCTCTAGCAATATACTGGTTGATGGGGTTTATTATTAAACTTTAAAGTAAATGTCTTCAGGATACGCTTTACACTTCTCACAGTAATACCTGGATTCCTCAGGCTTCCATACGAGCTTCGAACCGCATCGGGGGCATAAAGGCGGGACGCTGAGCGGGGGCGCTTTCTCCTTAACTTCCTCAGCCTCCGCTTTTCCAGCTTTTTCAACAGTCTTCTCTACGGCCTGCGGTTTAACCGGAGTAACTACGGTTGGGCGAGGTTTAAGCGTTAGAACAACGTATGTTAAAACACCTGAAAGAATCGCTACTATAATGATGTTGACTATCGTGCCGAAGACTATCATGAGGGAGAGGGTTGCAAAAGCATCCTCCACGATTGTTTGCCCCAAGGAAAGGCTGTAGAGAGAAGGTTTCAAGCTATTGTTCATAGAATACAGCCCTATGACAGCAACTGCAGTGATCGATATTACAGATGCTTTAATAGCGTCAGATACTGAAGAAGAAGTAATACTGGCAACTAGGCTTGTCGCCACGATGATTACAACAGTGAGTATAAACCAATTTCCCGAGTTGAAAAAGTGTACGAAATCGTTTACCAGCTTCCTACCCTGAGTTGCCACAGCCTCCGCACCGTAGCCTGAAGCCGATATTCCTAGGGCATAGACCCAAGGACTGTTTCTCAATCCAGACACGGATATGCTTCCAGCATCGCATTCAATACTGCCAGACGGAAGAATAAAATCTATTAACAGCAGTGGTGAAAGAACTAGAAGTGTCAGCAACACCGCTACTAGAACGACTCTCAACTCTTCGAAGAAAATGTTTAACCCGCTATTTAGCTTTTCTGTTTAGACTTTTCAGCACGCTTGAATTTTTCCTCGATAAAAAGAAGCGTTGTTGAGAGAGCAAAGTTCAGGATTAGGAGGAGAAACGTGATCCAAGCAAGATCCATAACCATACTCGGATAATTCCCCGTGAGAAAGAAGAATACTAAGATTAAAGCAGGGATAAGGGAGAAGACGGCTAAAGCAATGTAAGAAGCCCTCATAGGAATCATTCCACCAAGTAACCGCTCTTACGCAGCTTGGCGCAGAGGTCGCAAAGATCGCTGGCAAGGTCTTTGATAGACAGGCCCTGTTCAAAAATCTTCTGAGCCAATCCGGTTGCGTATTCGTTCACTACAGCATTGTTGAGAAAACGCTTTATTTTAGCACTGCCCTTCCTCCTACCCATATAGTTGCTTATTGAAGGCTGTGTCACGTGGAGAAGCCTAGCCACTTCAACCTGGTTCAGATTATAATTCTCTATTAGCTGTTTGGATATGAGCATCCTGAGGGCAGGAATCACATACTTAACCATACACTCGCAATGCATTACCATAGCTTTAAAACAATAGTTATAACACATTTTTAAACGTAACTGATATGGAGAAAGATTATCAGGCGTAAGCTAAACGCGGTCTTTCAGAAGCATATTCTAACAGATCACATAAAGTTTTTTAATACGGGAAACACTTTTTAGATTGTGAGCCGGGGTGGTCGAGCCCGGTTCGCGTAGGCTGAAAGGCGGCGGGCTGCAGACCCGCAGTACGTGGGTTCAAATCCCACCCCCGGCTTTTTCAAGTTTTTTAAAAAAAAAAGCTCTAACTACGATTAATAGCTATAGAAAGTAAAAGTAGTGAAGAGAAGAAAGCGAAGGCGTTTCTAAACCAAGATTTGCGGCGGCTCGTAGTCTACGAGCTTACCCTCAAGATACTCCGCATATCCTTGAAGATCCAAGAGCCCGTGGCCACTCATGTTGAAGAGTATAACTTTCTCCTCGCCCTTCTTCTTGCATTCTAAAGCTATATCAATAGCTGCTTTGATCGCGTGGTTAGTCTCGGGAGCTGGGACAAGTCCCTCGTTCTCTGCAAATATTCTGCCCGCTTCAAAAACCTCCTTCTGATGATAGGCTACGGACTTCATACAACCCTCGTGAATCAGCAGGCTGAGCGAGGGGGCTTTCCCATGATACCTAAGTCCCCCTGCGTGTATTGGTGGCGTGAAGAACTTGTGGCCTACAGTATACATTTTAAGCAAAGGAGTCAATTCTGCAGTGTCTCCGAAATCATACATATACTTGCCCCTGGTTGTAGACGGCACTGCCTTCGGCTCCACCGCTATGAATTCGGCGTTAAGCTTGCCTGCGAGCTTTTCACGCATAAAGGGGTATGCTAACCCAGCGTAGTTCGACCCTCCTCCTATGCACCCTATTACGTAATCCGGTTTCTCGTCGAGCATTTCGAGCTGTTTCATGGCTTCCTGACCCACTACGGTTTGGTGGAGTAGAACATGGTTCAGAACGCTTCCAAGAGAGTATTTCATTCCAGTCTTCACGGCGGTTTCTATCGCCTCGCTTATAGCTATTCCAAGGGAACCCGGGTGGTTTGGATCCTGTTCCAACATCTTCCTTCCAAACTCTGTCTGGTCGCTTGGAGAGGGATAGACTTCAGCCCCAAACAGTTGCATCAGTATCTTCCTATACGGCTTGGTGAGATAGCTGCTTCTCGTCATGAATATCTTGCACTTCATCTTGAAAAATGCGCATCCCAGTGCTAGGGCAGAGCCCCATTGGCCAGCCCCGGTCTCTGTGGTAAGCCCCTTCGTGCCCTCAACCATGTTGTAGTAGGCCTGAGCTATCGCAGTATTAGGCTTATGACTACCCACGACGTTAACGTACTCGCATTTAAAGTATATTCTTGCAGGAGTGTTCAGGTATTTCTCTAAACGGGTTGCTCTCCTCAGCGGCGTCGGCCTGCCTATAGCGTAATATGCTTGAGCAACCTCCTCCGGTATGGGTATGTACCTCTGGTCTGAAACCTCTTGTCGTATCAGCTCCTTTGGGAAGATGACTTCCAAATCCTGTGGCGAAATCGGCTTCTGAGTAGCAGGGTTTAGAGGCGGGTCCAGTGGTCGCGGGAGGTCTGGAAGAATATTATACCATGACCTAGGCATATCTTCTGGTTTCAGGTTGACGACTGGTGGCTTCATTTTGATCAGCCCATGGGCCTCTAAGCCAGTATATATATTCTATTGAACAATTGTATACTTCTGTACATAGTCGGAATTCAGGTTAATGTTTTAAATAATGCTGAGTCCAGCGAATACTCAATCTTGTGGAGCAAGGTGTATGAGAAGGTTAAGAGATATCCGGCGAAGGTCAGGGTGGCGAAGCTACTTGTTGAAAACGGTTTGAGAATAGCTGACGACGGCAGGATATACTGTGGACCAATCCACATACCGGATGCAAAGATAGCTAAGGCGGCAAACGCTGACAGGCGTATAGTGAGGAATACTGTTGAGCTCATCATGAAAGACGACAGGTTGAGCAAGATATTTAGAGCCATTAAGCCCGCTGGGCCGAACCTCGCGGATGCGGCACCCTACCTGGGGTTCGACGTCATAGAGATATATGCAGACCCCAATAGACCGGGCATTGTTGCTGGGGCGAGCGGCGTCATAGCTGAGCTTGGAATAAGCATAAGGCAGGTGATTGCAGACGATCCTGAGCTTGTTCCAGAACCTAAGCTGCAGATAGTTGTTAACGGCAGGGTGCCGGGTGAAGTCATTGAGAAAATGCGCAGGATAAAAGGTGTGAAAAGCGTTACTCTGAAATAGTTGAAAACTATTTCCTCATAAATTCCTCGATCTTCTCGACAAGAGTCCTAATTGTTTGAGACGTTATTGCCTCACCTGCTTCAACGCTCGCTTTGGAAACGTTTCCCTCAACACCCATCGAGGAATCAGCATATTTCATCCTATCTTCTCTGACGAGAATCCTGTTTATGAAGAGCATTTGGGAAGTCAAGTACGCACCGCCCGAACCACTCTTCGGCTCACCTTCTAGCGATTGAATGTCCGGATATTTCTCCCAAATGTTCAACTGAAGTATTTCAACGTCTTTAACAGGCTTCTTGCTTACGAGCTCTTTGATGAAAGCGTCATTAACCGGGTCGGCGTTGAGTAAGACTATCTTCTTCAAACCGAGCTTAGAAAGGTTCTCCAGAATGTTTACGAGGAACGAGCTTAAGACATCTGGTTTGAGAGAGAACATTCCTTCAACACCATACTGTATTTCTCCAATCGTGAAAACATAGGGCTGGAGTGTTTCAGAAACCTTGAGCGAGTAGTAACCTGCTATTATAGACGTGGCGCCAGCTGGAAGATGCGGCCCCTGGTTCCTAACAGACCCCATGGGTATAAGCCCGATGAGAGATTGTCCAAGCCTATGCCTTATCTCGTAATACGTTTGCTCTAACATGGCTAATTGAGTTTAAAACAACAATTATTTAAACGTTAGCCTCAATAAAGATGCTCGATTAATTCGGCACTGTCTGAATCAGCCTTCTAAAACGTGTTTAAGAAAGTCTACAAGCTGTTTTTCAGACCTCATCCCGACAAGCTCATGGGCATCGTTTACAATAAGCTTAGGAACTCCGGTGACGTTGTATTTTTCAGCAAGCTCAGGAAACTCCATCGCTTCTATCATCTCGCCAGTAATCACGTCGTTCTCGAAAGCGAACTGGTGAGCGTAGAAGACCATTGTGGGACAGTAGGGGCAGGTGGGGGTTACGAAAACCTTAATGTTAAGAGGTTCTTTCAAGCTTTTAATGAAATCTCTCGTAGAATCTCTCAGCATCGTTCTACCGTTGCTAACCATCAATATATCCTTGACATATGTTTCAAACTCGTAGCCCGAGGGTATTCCGAAGAACCTTATGCCGTAATCCTTCTCCGGGGAAGCGATTATGGTTGCGGGGAAGAGCTTCACCCCGTACTTCTCAGCTTCACGCATACTTCTCTCATAGGGGTAATGCTTAACCAAAATGTCAGGGTTCAGCCCAGAGATTTCTTGCGCTATCTGTAAAGTCTCTTTGCAGAACCTGCAATCAGCCTCATCTGTGAACACGATTATATCCACAGGATTCTTCAAATCCCTGCTGAATATTTCCCTCAGCTTTCTTCTATTATCCTCGTCCAATAGAGCCATATCAAGAAGGCTTAGATTAAGAAGGCTTATATGTCTTTATCGAAAACCTTTCTCTCATCCAAGCCTTTCAGCCAAAGACTTGAGGTTTCTCAAAGCCTGCATTCGGTCTTTCTCCCCAAGCCTAGCCTTGGCTAAAACGTCTTCAAGCATACCTATGACGCGATCCATCCTCCTCCTGTTAACAGGGTATGGAACACCATCTTTCCCACCGAATGCGAAAGAGAATTTTATCGGATCACTCCAACTCGGCGTTGCATCAAAAACTATTTCGGCAACGAGCGAAAGGGCTCTTAAGGTTCCGGGTCCAACCCCCCTCACGCTGAGAAGCTCCTCGTAGCTTCTGGGCTTAAGCTCGTAAGCCTCCTCCAAAGCCCTCCAATTCACCTTCCTCTCTAACACGACCCTGTAAGCAGGAGGCTCAACGCCGCCCGGCATCCATTTCAAAAGCGTTTCTGAAGAAGCCTCATCCACCGTCTTCAAGTATCTCCTAAGCCTGTAAGGCGGCTCGTTAACTAGTTCCAGCGAAACATCCCTATTAGCTCTACTCTCCCTAGCAGTAAGGTTTAGAACATTCTCGTGTTTGGAGACGCCTATTATGCCGGAGTGAGGCTCTTCCACGAGGCTCTTTAACCCATCGCTCAACCAGTGGTATCTCCTAGCCCATTTCAGCCTCGGGTTCATCCCTTGCTGAACAACAGCCCAATTACCGTTCTTGTCGAAAAAGAAGACATGGTGGTAGAGCTGGTAACCAGCTTGTATCATCGAGTTATCAACCTTAGCGCAAATCCTAGACAAGTACACCAGCTTGTCCGGGTCAGCATCCAATCTTCTCGTTTCAACTATATTCTCTATCTCATCCGGGGTCTTACGGGATAATGCACCTTTGCCGCCGCAAGCGTAAACCCCAACGTCCTTTCTCGATAGAACAGTCTTTAAAACCCCGGAGGTTACTGTCGTCGACCCAGAACTATCCCAATCATATCCGAGAACATTAGAGAAACCCTGGAACCACAGGGGGTCAGAGACTCTTTTCAAAAGCTCCAGCGCACCGAACTCCATTACTATCGCTTCAACAATAGCGCCCCCGAGACGTATCATCCTTGAGACAAGCCACTGGGGGGCTTTGCCTCCATGTAGGCGAAGGTCGAAGAAGCCTCCTCTCGAGGACACTCCTAGAAAATAATCTGTATAGTTCCTTCATAAAGCTTTTTACCCTCCTCAAGTAGTTTTTAACAAGCCATGAGCATCAGGCTCGAATCCGTTGAAATAAAGCCTCCCGAGGGGGTTCAAATAATAATAGGCCAGTCCCATTTCATAAAGAGCGTTGAAGACATTTACGAGACGATTGTGACAAGTATGCCGAAAGTAGAGTTTGCGGTGGCTTTCTGCGAGTCGAGCGGGCCTGCTTTAGTGAGGTTTGAGGGAACAAGCGAGGATTTGAAGAACCTAGCAGTCGAGTATGCTCTAAAAATATCAGCGGGACACGTCTTCATAATAGTGTTGAGAAACGCTTATCCAATAAACATTCTTAACAGGATTAAGAACGTAGAGGAGGTTGCAACCGTTTTCTGCGCCACCGGCAACCCAGTTAACGTCATCATAGCTGAAACAGAGCAGGGGAGAGGAGTGCTCGGAGTAGTCGACGGAATAAAGACTAGGGGAGTGGAGACCGAGGAGGATAAGAGGCACAGATACGAATTTCTAAGGAAAATAGGCTATAAGAAGTGAAGAAGCTTGAAGTATGTCATAGGCGTCGACGGCGGAGGCACTAAGACAGGGGCAATGCTATTAACGGTTGACGGTGAGATAATAGCCTATAGTGAGAAAGGACCGTCGAACCATCATAACGTTGGTGTCGAGAAGGCTAGGAGGACTGTTGAAGAAGCGTGTCTGGAAGCAGTAGGGAATGCTGGGATAGACAGTAAGGATGTTGAGATAGTCGTCGCATCAATGGCGGGGCTTGACTGCAGCCTTGATTTTAAAGCCGTAGAAGAAGCCATGGTAGGCTTCCCCCTGGGGAGAATAATTCTCGTGCACGATACTCTGTCAGCGCTCTACGCTACGAATGCTGGTGGAGAGAGCGCGATAATAATAGCTGGAACAGGCTCTTCTACAGCAGGAATAAACAGTAGGGGGGAGTATGCTAGAGCAGGCGGATGGGGCTATCTCTTAGCAGACGAGGGAAGCGGTTTCTACATAGCTAAGAGAGGGGTTGTAGCAGCCCTTATGGAGTACGAGGGAAGGGGGCCAAGTACTCTAATAACTAGGCTTCTCACAGAGAAGTTTAGTGCAAAAACGCCAGACGAGGTAATATGGCACGTGTATACCAAGGGGATGAGCATCGTAGAGTTTGCTAGGCTCGCCCCGCTTGTGACTGAGGCTGCGAGAAAGGGTGATGAAGTAGCTGTAGGAATATTACGCGATGCTGCGAAGGAACTCGCTAATACTCTCAGCGGAGTGATAAGAAAGCTAAGGATGGAAGATGACGAGTTCCCAATAGGTTTGATAGGGGGCGTGTTTAAAGCAGGAGAACTTGTGATGGATCCCTTGGACAATGAAATAAAAAAGTTTGCACCCCGCGCTCACTTAACATTTCCACGTTTCCTACCGGTTGTTGGAGCATGCTTGATAGCGCTTGAAAAAACGGGAGTCAGACTGACTGACGACATAATCAGAAACATAGAGGACACTGTGAAAAAGCATGGTTTGAAATAGGTGCTCACCACTCTCTTGAAGGCTTAACAAGCTCAGACACGTAGGAGTAGAATCTTACGAAAGCATAGACAGGACGGTAAGCGAGTAGCATCGCTGGAAACAAGTACCAATATCTCATGTCTTTAGGATACTCCACTAGGGAGAGCGCGCTCAGAGACGTTTGGAACTCCATTACAGCGTAGAAAGCGAGTATAATTGACCATGACAGAAAAGGGTTGGAGGAGGCTAGTAGGAAGTAGAGCAGCCATGCTGGGCGGATAAGCAGCATCAGAATATCCATCAGCAGCATGTCCGGGGCGCCCAGCAGACCGGGTGTGCCAAAACGCCTCCTGAAGAAAATGTTCCTATGCCTTATTAGCATTCTTATCTGGCTTCTGTGCCACCTTACTCTCTGCCTCACCCAGCTACGCCAAGTCTCCGGGACCTCTGTCCAGGCGTAGGCCTCAGGCATAAAGACAACCCGTCCCCTAACCTTATGCACTTTAAGCGTAACATCAAAATCTTCTCCTATCAGAGGATCATAGCCACCCAGCGATTCCAATACGCTTTTCCTAACCACTCCTACAGCACCAGGTATTATGAGAAGAGTGTTGAAAAAAGATTGTAGCCTCCTACCTATGTCGAACGCGATAACGTATTCCAGAGCCTGCAATCTAGTTAAAAAGTTTGAATCAGAGTTTGAAACCCTCAGGTTTCCGCTGGCAGCGACAATCATAGGGTTGCTGAAGTAGGATGCCACGATGCTTAAGAAATCCCAAGCGATAATAGTGTCCGCGTCTACAGTAACCACTATCTCTCCTTTAGCAGCCTGCAGCCCATAGTTCAGAGCGTAGGCTTTCATACTGCTTTTAGACCTTGCGAGAAGAGTAATCCTATCCTTATAGCGGGAGGCAATTTTATAAGTGTTATCGGTAGAGCCGTCGTCGACAACCACGACCTGTTTCCAAGGATACTTGTTCTCTAAAACAGACTCTATGCACGCAGCAATAGTTTTCTCCTCGTTGTGTGCAGGTATTATGACTGTTATACGGGGGCTGCTTTCCACAATAGGCATCTTTCGGAGGCGTTCGACAAGGGGTAGAAGAAACACTTTGCCGAGCATTCGAGAATAGTCGAATATTAGAGAAGGCAGGAGTAATAGGATGAGTTCTTCTGATGTTAATCCAAGTGCACCGCTAAGTATTACGATCAGTATAAGCAGTATTGGGGTTAAAGCAATGTTTAAGGCAAAAACAATGTCTCGTACGCAGATTTTTTGCGGCATGCTACATTATTTGAGGACTTACTTCGATAAAATTATTTAAAACGTTAAGAACCGCGTCATTAACCTCATTAATACTATTGCATTCTATAACACTCATATTTGGAAGCACCCTGTAATAGTCGAATAAAGCCCTTGCCTTCTCCGTTAACCCAGGGATGAACACCATTATCCTCTTAGAAGCATCTATATCCAATGCTTTGAAAATGAGGGAGAGCGCAGAGTCGTCTATAGGCTTGTCGCTAACAAGAACATCAATAATGACAGTATCAACACCGTCATTACCGGAGGCGAGGAGGGTGAACGTGTGTTCAACACCAGACCTTCCCCTTATTCGAGCAGGGGCTTTAACTGTCAATCCCTTTGCTCTCAAGACTTCTGCTACGGGATTGAGGTCCATAACCCATTTCCCTACGAAATCCTTCTTGGAGGGGTTGAGCCTGTATGAACATACTTCTTTTGAAACGCTATCGTCCTCATAAAAAACATGCTTCTCTTTGAGACAAGTGTATTTTCTCTTAGGATCCCCCACAAACTCCTTGCAGGACGTGCATCTGTACATCACGCCCGGTTTCCTATAATCTATTCCAAGAGCCCTCATCCGCTTACCGCACTTTGGACAAACCATGTTCTCTACGTCTTCTTCGAAACCTATGTACCCGCACTCTAGGTGTTCGATGGTCGCACCAACTTTCAGCTTCGTGGAATCGCAGCGAGGACAAGCAAGCTCGATCACAAGCCTGTTATCACCGCAATAGGGGCAGACGACGGCTAGAGTAAATGGTTCTTCGAGAAGAACATTTTCTTCAGAAAGTGCTTCGAGTATCTCTCTTACTACGCGGGATGAGCTTCCCATTATTTTCTCGGCCTCAGGGTATGTGAAGTCGCCAGTCTGGCTTAAAACAGGCTTTAAAACGGTTAGGGAACCGTCT
>Ga0105158_1000608_pt1 | contig 15066 bp, 12 predicted proteins | sample LHCtaG_FD_81567 | JGI IMG/M metagenome (GOLD analysis project Ga0105158, IMG submission 81567) | Hot spring microbial communities from Little Hot Creek, USA to study Microbial Dark Matter (Phase II) - LHC4sed_matched | ecosystem: Environmental > Aquatic > Thermal springs > Hot (42-90C) >...
CTTCCTCCAACTCCAAGGCTCTTCGATGAGCTGATGAGGGGTTGGAGCGGGTTCACCCAGACAGGGGAAGAGGCCGATGAAGGCTCCAATGAACTCGAGAGGGGCCCAAAGCTCATGAATCCCAAGAGCTATATGGGTCTATTTAAGACCACATAACTCAGAACCCATTCGGCCTGTAAGATAGCTTTAGCAATGCTGAAAACGCGTAGGAAGAAACGCAAGGAGGGCAATCCTGAGGCTAAGAAACTCTTCATGCAACTCGACCCGATGCTCTACAGGTTCTATGGCGACAGAATTAGGATATCTGTCAAGCCTAGAGAATTCATCTTCATAGAGCTGAAGTATGGTGAATACCAGAAGAAGTTCATAGATGCCTGGAGGGAGGGGAAGCTTAAGACTGGCGAGATAACGGTAAACGAGACCAAGATTATCGTCCCACTCAAGAAGGAGGTTGACATGCAGAATCCAAACGACTGGATAGTCATAGACGTAAACGAATCCAACGTTACAGCAGTAAGCTCAAATCCCCATACCCTAAGAGTGGATCATGAGCTTAGGACAATCCACACAACCTACTTCAACATTCGAAGAAGCATCCAGAAGCTTGTTAAACAAAAGACTCTTAAAGAAGTATTCTGGAAGAGAGAGGCGGAAAACAAGAGACTTATGCCATAAGATTTCTAGGAAAATCGTTGACTTCGCAAAACAGCATAATCTAGGAATAGTAATGGAGGACTTGACAAGAATAAGAAAGAGGATCAACTATGGAAGGAGACTAAATAGAAGACTCCACTCATGGAACTTTAGGAGACTGCAGTTCTACATAGAGTATAGGGCTAAGCTTGAGGACTTACCAGTACACTATATTAATCCGAAGGGGACCTCAAGCCTATGCCCGATATGTGGTGGAAGATTAATAGCATCGAATGGGCATAGGCAATTAAAATGTAAATGTGGGTATGAAAATAATAGAGACGTAACCGCATGCCTAAACATGCTCAGGATGAGGGGAGCACCGTTGCCCCAGAAAGCCACTGATGAAGCCTTTAAGGCTGAGGTGGAACGGATAGTTATAAAATGTTAACTATCCGACAAACGGTAACTGTACACCTTAACCATGCGAACCCTGGGCTTATCATCAAATAGAACATAGGTTCCATGTCCGGTTTCATCGCCATTTAGGCGCCTGCCAGGAACCCACTCACCATCCCTAAATACGCCCTCTTCAACATGTAGGATTCCCACATTTAATGAAAAGCTATCTTTAGGCAGAAACCTAAGCATGAAATTCATCCCCGCCACAATGTATTCATCGCTCCCCACAGCGATTATTAGCCCTGATGCTGGAACCTTATCCTCATATGGGAAACCCGGCCAGACTGCACGAGCCCTCTCAGCCAGATCGCGAGTGAAACCTATCCGCAATTGGTAATCCCCGAGCTCGCAGCTAAAACCCCTAACCCGCGCCCTCACCCGCCAAAGCGACTCCACATGATGGTACCCGTAGGTTCCATCATCCACAAAACCCATCATGCGGCCAGTACCATAAAACTTCGCGATGAGAGGCATCATGCCGGAGAGAACCTTATAGCTTTCGGAGAGCGGATGCTTCTCAGGCTCGAGAATATCGTCTATTCCAAATGGTGAAAAACCTATTGCATCATGCTGGCCTATAGCATAGAAAATATATGCTGCGCTACGCTCATCTCTAAATGTTTCGGGAATAAAGAGGGGATTATCCAGCCGATCGTATTCGCGGCAGACGGAGGAGAAGTCTTCTCGATAAATATCCGGAGAGATTATGTCAATATGTGGTGCAGCAGCGCGCCAAACATCCAGCATGCGGGCAACCGGCCCACCACTAGGATACTCGCCCGGGCGACCCTCCTCATAAGCATATGCGCTGGGACCTAGCCAAGCATTCACAAACATAGGGAGCGGATACTCAACTTTACCAGCGGCGGCAACGCTATCCACATAGCGGGCAAAGTGCCAAGCCATAAAGACCTCATCCGCCCCAGCGCCAAATACTTCCCTCCAGTCCCCGGAGGTCTTAAAGCCAGCTCCTCCCCATATACATCGCAGATAGGGGTTAAGCGACCTAACATTAGACTGAAGATAATTAATTAGCTCCCTTGGAACCGGTTTAGCAAACTGTTCCTCAGCTAGGGGATTATGATCCCTAGATGACCCTAAAAGCCCAACTTCATTCTCAACTTGAACCATAATAACAATGTGATGTCCCCCATCAACCTCAAGAATATGCCTCATTAGAGATTTAAACGCCCGCGAATCGGCTTCAAGAGCATTCTCGCTGAAGCATGAAATAGCATCAAGATTTCTGCCCATCGCATCTTGAGCGCGCGGAAACCTCTTTTGGTCGGTCTTAACCCACGCTGGAACATATGAGGAGACAGCGTTCTTCCATGTTCCAAACCAGAGGAAAATAATCTTCAAATTATGCCTTCGAGCCCCCTCAATAAGCCCATCAACTAGGTTAAAATTAAATTTCCCCTCCTCGGGCTCAATGAGCTCCCAGCTTATCGGAAGCAAAACAGTGTTTAGGTTTAGGGAGACTAAGCGAGGCCATATTGGCTCCATGTAGGCTAAGCTGGAGGAGGAAGAGTTATGAACCTCGCCGCCGAGAATAATGAACGGTTTCCCATCAACAATCAGTTGTCTTCTCCCATCAACTCTACGGAGATGGGGAATATCCATAATAAAGTCTCCGGCATCACCAACCATAATAAGCTCACCAGGTAAACAATATTCCCCATAGCGCTATTTAAGAAATGCTATAGCGCATAAAAGATAAATGCGTTAAACCCTTCAGAGTTCAGGTGCACGCGGCTACAATAGCTTGCCCAAACGATATACCGCCATCCCCCGGAGGAACCTGCTCATGCACCAGGAACCTTAAACCCCTAGACTCTATAATCTTCCGCATGGTTTCAGCTATTATCTGGTTGTGTGCAACCCCACCGGTGAAGCCAATATTTTTAATGCCCTCCTCAACGGCTTTTTCCACGGCTAGCTCAGCCAAACCCCTAGCCAAGTATAGGTGCACTGAGTAGGCTAGATCTCGCCTGCTAAACTTATGCCTAACCTCAAAGATCGATGTCACCAGGCTTGTGGTGTCTAGGATGCCGCCTTCTATTATAGGCTCATTCATCAAAACATCCCTACCCTTCATGGCTGCTGACTCAAGCTTCATCGCCGGCTCACCCTCATACGTCCTCTCATAGCATACACCCAGAATCGCTGATACAGCATCCAAAACCCTTCCACAGCTAGTTGTCTTCAACCTAACATCCCCCCTCCTAAGCTGCGAGAGAATTAGGTGCACCTCCCCCTCGCCGTAAGGTAGACGTCCATTATTCTCCAGGAGCCAACCCTCCACATCCACGCGATTAAAGAGTATTCCGGCAGCCATCCTAAGGGGATACTTAGCCGCCATATCCCCTCCAAGTAGGGGCTGCTCCTCTAAGTGTCCTAGGCGCCTAAACTCCGGGGGGTTCAATGAGCCAAATATTATTTCGCCTCCCCAAGCCTTCCCATCCAAGCCATAACCGTAACCATCACAGCATACGGCGACAATTTTATCCACATGGTGCTCAGCCATCAAAGCCGCAACATGCGCATAGTGATGCTGAACCTGAACCATCGTCCAACCATTCTCCTCAGAGAGCCTCCTCGCAAGAAATGTTGTCGCAAACTTTGGGTGTAAATCGCATGCAATTGCCTCAACCCTACTATTCGTTAGGCGCATAAGCCTCCTAGAAGCCGACTCCAAAAATTTCAGGGTTTCAATATTCTCTACATCACCTATATGCTGCGACATAAAGGCTTTATCACTAACTATTAGGCATGCAGTATTATTCTCCTCCCCACCCAAGCCAAGAGAGCACCGCTTAACCTTAAACCCCAACCTCACTGGTTCAGGGGCATACCCCCTAGACCTCCTTATGAAAACGATTTTATCTCCATGGAGCCGCACAACTGAATCATCGCACCTATGGGCTATGCGCCTATTATGGAGGAGAAAGTAGTCCACCAGATCACTGAGCTTCCTAAAAGCTTCATCATCATCCTTAACTATGGGCTGGTTAGGGGGGTTCGCGCTGGTCATAACGAAGGCTGGGTCGGAAACCCAATCAAAAAGCATGTAATGTAACCCGGTGTATGGCAGCATCACGCCTACATTATGTAAGCCCGGAGCAATAAGCTCAGATAAATAGTATCCTTCACTCTTATTTAGCAGAACTATTGGGCGCGCATAGGATATTAGGGCTTCAGCCTCATAAACGCTGACTTCAGCAAAGCTCCTAACAGCCTCCAAATCCCTAGCCATTATCGCAAAAGGCTTCTGCCTCCTATGCTTAGCTCTCCTCAGCCTCTCCAGCGGCTCATCGAGGAGCGTTGAAGCCGCAACGTGGAAGCCGCCGTAACCCTTAACAGCAACAATATAGCCCTCAGAAATTAATCTGCCAGCCTCCCTTATAGGATCCCTACAATCAACTCTCTCACCATTATTTGCCGCTAAATATGCTCTCGGACCGCACTTCGGGCATGCAACCGTCTGAGCGTGAAACCTCCTATTGGCGGGATCAGCATACTCAGACCTGCAGAAGTCGCACATATGAAAATTGCGCATAGTAGTGTTCTCCCTATCGTAGGGAACATCTTCAATAATCGTGTATCTTGGACCGCAATTTACGCATGTGATAAAAAAGTAGTCGTATCTTGGATTAAGTGGATCACGCATCTCACTGAGACACTCATTACATATCGCTATATCGGGCGGTATAACCGAACCGGAGATCTCAGCTTCCCCAGTGCTCCCATATATTCTAAAATCCCCATATTCCCCCGGAACTTCCAGGGGCGTAGTTATAACCTCATGAATTCTGGCTAGGGGAGGCTTCTTATCAATTAAATCCCTCAAAAAATTTTTTACGTCAACATCATCCCCTTCAACCGTTATTTCCACGCATGAGTCGCCCCTATTCCTAACATACCCCCTAAGATTATTCTTAACAGCTATGCGATAAACGAATGGGCGGAAACCAACTCCCTGAACAATACCTGAAACCATTATCTTTAAATGCATTCCAAAACACCCCTAATTACTATAAGATTCGCATCTTCCCTCCACGCTTCTTAGTCCAATATGGAAATAAGAGGAAGTAAAACTTAATTCGCCGGCCGAAAATAATCGGGAATCCTAGCATGAGATTAAGGGGAGCCGCCCCCTACTTTACCCAATATTTTCTCCGGGCTAACGCGTAATTCATCAAAGCCAAGTTCATCTGGGGGAATCCCCATGGCTAAACCCAGCAGCTGCGTGTAATGCAGAACCGGGATACCATACTTTTCATTAAACATTCTTTCAGCGCGAATTTGATTCGCATCATACATCAGATGGCAGGATGGGCATATCGTTATTAGGGCCTCAGCCCCAGCTTCCATAATGTTGCTTATCTTTTCCCTAACAAGAGACAGCGATATTTTATCATCTATGCCAGCGACAGTTGCGCCGCAACACTCAGTCTCACCCATATATTCAACACATTTAGCCCCAGTCACCTCAATAAGCCTCCTAAGAGCCATAGGGTTCTCCGGATCCTCAAAACCAATATATTTCCTCGGCCTAGATAGGTGGCATCCGCTGTGCTCTGCAACCTTTAAACCCTTAAGCGGCTTTATAACGGCCTTCTTTATCCTATCTAAGCCCACATCCTCTATCAAAACCTGAGAAAGATGCTTCACATCTATGGTGCCCCTAAACTCTAAATTAGACTCCCTTAAATGTTTGTTAACTTCCTCCCTAAGCCCCTTATCCTCCCTCAGCACCCTATTAACCTTCTTCAATGTGCCAGCGCAGCCAGGGCACAAAGCCATAATATTAAGACCCTCACGCTCAGCAACAGATATATTCCTAGCCGAAAGTATAAGCGTCAGCTCATGGCTTATGGGCTCAAGTGGGAGACCACAGCAATTGAACTCAGGCATCTCAACTAGATTAACATTAAGGTTCCGCAGAACCCTCCTCGCTGAAACCTCAAATGAAGAAACCCTATATGGGATTACGCATCCCAAGAAAATCATATATTTAATCTCGCTCATAACCTAACCCTCAAGAACCTTCATTACACCCAATCCCTTAAGGGATTTAATTATGCCCTCCACATTACCCCTAGGCAGCTGTGGGAGACCCAACACCTCGCGCCTCTTAATCCTGGACTCCGGAATCTCATATACGTAGCCAGTTTTGATAAGATTCCCTAACTGAACCTTAAAGAGTTGGGGTATGCGCCCCTCAGCAGCAGCCATATTCTTCAGCACCCTTATAACGCTAGCAACCTCAACCCCCTGAGGGCAGCGGTCAGTGCATGTGAAGCATGAAGCGCACAGCCAGAGGAAATCGCTGCCCAAAACCCTATCTTTCAGCCCAAGCTGCGCCATGCGAATAATATTTCTTGGCCTATACTTCTCATTGAACCTTGCGACAGGGCAATCAGATGTGCACGTTCCACATTGAAAGCACTGCAACAACTTTTCTCCGCCCGGCATCTTAACAACTTCATACCTAAATTTTGGATCAATCCTAGAAGGGTTAACCTTCTCATTCCTAGACAATCACCTAATCCTCCCTTAACTTTAAACAATCATCATGCCACAATACGACATCCTATTTTTTAAAACAAAATTTAAATCACATATTTAAATTTGGCGTCTAAAGTAAACATAGTTTATATTTGGTTAAACTGAACTGATGGAAGCTCTATTTTTTCCGAGAGTTGTCGCTTAACTCCACTCTTCTCCCCCACAAGAGTTTTAAAAGAATCATGCGAATGTACGTCTATAAGAAAAAAGTAAGAGATGTTTAACGGAAAATTAATTAAGCCACGAAGCGCATAAATTATTTTCATGTCTGAGAAAGCCGAAGATAAGAATTCAAATAAGATTCTTTGGCACTCGATAGCTAGCGGGGCCTTCCTAATAGGGCTTGCAATACTCTTCTATATCGGCTTCTGGCCTTGGATACTTGCATTAGTAGGTTTGACGGTTATAATTGAGGGTTTAGGCAAATATTACTCTGAAAGGAAGAAGTAAACGCGGATTTTATAAGAGAATTTCAGTCTCAACTTTGCCCATCTTAAGCCTTAGGTGCCCCGCAGTAAATATTTCGGCACCACAACCTCTAGATACCTTGTCACAGCCGCTTCCGAGAGCATCTGGAGAGAATTATAGGCAGCAAAAATCGGAGTAGAGGACATAAACTAAAAGAATTAAGCTAAACTTTAATTAAGCTATGCCTAAAAATTTAATATCGGAATAGTATTAGAATGGATAACCTAATATTTATTCAAGAAAGCTTCCGGAGATTTTATGGTGAGAATATTGATAGGATCGAGATTCCTAAGTCAATTGAGAGTAGGGAGTTTGGATTCACGCTCTTCAAAGAGAATGTTATGGTTAGGCATAAGGGCTTCATGAGGGCTGATGACCTAAAAGAATTCATTAGGGAGAATGTTCCCTCAAACGTTTATTACTCAACAGCCTACTACAGCATGCCCGAGGCGAAGATGAATGAGAAGGGATGGCTCGGGTCAGACCTATTCTTTGATATAGACGCCGATCATATACCTACTAAATGCAATAAGAAGCATGACACTTGGATATGCAAAAACTGCGGACTTAAAGATGGAGGGAGGGCGCCTGATAAATGTCCAAACTGCGGAAACAGCAGCTTCGATGAGAAGACATGGCCCTGCGAGACGTGCCTAGAGACGGCGAGGGCTGAAACAATAAAGCTCATAGACATGCTAACAAGCGACCTTGGCTTCTCAACTAAAGAGATAAAGTGCGCTTTCAGCGGACACAGAGGATATCACGTTCAAGTCGAGAGCGAAGAGGTTCTCAAATTAGACTCTGTTGCCAGAAAGGAGATCGTCGACTACGTAACCGGAACAGGGATAGACGCGGTTTTCCATGGGCTTGAGGAGATTAGGAGCGGTGGAGTAAGGATGCTTACCGGACCAAGCCTCGATGACGTTAGCTGGCGTGGGCGCGCTGCAAGGGGCACATACGAGTTTCTTCTAACGGCATCCCTCATGGACTTAAGGAGATTAGGGCTGAGGAGGAGCATTATTGAGGAGATCATCGCAAATAGGGATACTATTCTGAAGAGCTGGAAGACGAGTGGACCCTGGAATATGGTGAAAGGTTTGGGGCTGGAGGGCTGGAGGAAAATAGTCCAGTACGGAATTAAACTTCAATCAGCAAAGATAGATACCGTTGTAACAGTCGACATACATAGACTTATACGCTTATCCGGAACCTTGCACGGTAAAACGGGTTTACTAAAAATTTCTTTCCCGGCAGATAAAATCGAAGAATTTGATCCGCTTAAAGAGGCTTTAGCATTTAAGGGGGGAGAGGTTAAAATATATGTTGAAGAAGCCCCGAAATTTAGGCTGGGGGAGGAAACATTCGGCCCATTTGAGAAGCAGACGGTTAACCTCCCGCTCCCAGCCGCAATATTCCTACTATGTAAGAATGCTGGTAGGGTGATAGAGTAAATGTATGATGAACTCTTTGAGACGTGGAGAAGAGAGGTGGAGAACCCCGATCTACAGAAGCTCCCAAAAGACTTCTATACACGCCTAGCCGATTACATGCGGAAAATACGTGAGGAGAGGAGAATGATGGATGAGGAGAGCGTTAGAGGCAAGCTCCTACAGAAGGAGGAGGAGAATGTTAAAAAGATGATTAGCGACCTAGCCAGAATAAGATACGAGAAGATTACGCGGTTAATATCGAAGAGGGAGATGATACCTTTAACAGCGCTAACGGAGGAGGAAGGTGCCCTATACGATGGATTATCAACCCTGTCAGAAGCCTATGAATCCCTCCTAAAAGACATTTTGCAGGGGCAAAAGCCCAGAATTAAACACTTAAAGTCTAAAGGTTTTCTAGTAGTACGCTTCCTCAAGGAAATACCTCAAATAATTGGAGTTGACATGAAGGTTTATGGGCCATTTAAGCCCGAAGATATAGCAACCCTTCCTGAAGAGAACGCTAAAGCCCTAATAAAGCAGGGCGTTGCCGTAGAGGTTGATGTCCAATAAGCCTTCCACCTTATTACTCTACATCGTCGAATTATAGATCGCTATAACAATAAAGACAACAATTGTTAGAGAACACGTTAAAAAACGCCCCTCACCTTTAGAACAACCATAATTACAGCAAAGAGGGCACTCGAATACGCTAGTAAAGCTATGAGGGGCGCGAAGCGAGCTAAAATCAGAATAAACAGCAAATATAATTGCATGTTTCCAGCGATAATTCTTTTTCCGGATAGCGCGCCTCTATAGAGGGAGTTAATAAGCCGCCTAAATGGCTGTAACAGCGGATTATAGGGGTCAATTGCGCTTACAGCCTCCTCAATCTCCTTTATTAGAGGCATGTGGGTGTAAAGGTCGGGTATACTAAAGCCCCACGCATTAAGCTTATCCGCAATAGGCTCGTTCGCAGCTAGGCTTAAATAATAGCAGAGAGCAGCATTATCCTCAACGGTTTTACCAGACATAAGCCTAAAGAACTTAGCATAATATTCTAGTCCACCATAATCCTCAGCCAACCTACTTACAACATAGTATGCTGCTGCATAAAGCGTGTTAAGATCTCTAGGCGTTGAAGATAATGTCCAGTCCTTGAGGAAGCCGAAGTTCTCTCCGATTACCGCTTTAAGATTACGAATATTGCTCTCAGTCTCCTGCCTTATCATATTTGCCCCCTCGTAACCAATTTCCCCAGCAACTTCTAAACTGACGTACTGAGCCATACCCTCATGGAACCACAAAAGATTCTGGGGGGATATACCAGCCTTCCACAGGAAGTGATGAACCAGCTCGTGAAGCGCTATAACCTCCAAGTATCCCTCAACATAACGCGTGAACACAAAGTTTATGTAAATATCACCCATACTTCCACCCGTGAATGGAACATATCCCCCAACGGACATAAGCGAATAGAAGTCTGGGAGAAAGAATCTAGCCGTTATTTTTCTTAAACCGCTAGGGGGCAGGAGGGTTACATTAAATAGGTTAACGAACTTATCATACGTTGCATTATAGAGGTTCAGTATCTTCCAAGCATGGCTCTCATAGCGCTTAACCGTACTGAACCTGAATACCCCACTCTCCAAATCTACAATATTAGGCTCCCTACTAACCCTAAAGCCTATTTCTATACGTAGAAGATTCTCAGATGACGGGATATTCCTGAAAATTACGAAACTTGAGTTTGACGAGACTCTTTCAGGACCATACGAGCCCCTACTTCCAAGCGCTAAGGCTTCATTTAAATTAACCCTAAATGTTGACGGAAACTTAACGGCAGCTTCAAACCCGTTTCCTTTCTCAAAGCCTATTTGCGGTGAATAAAAGATTCCATTGGGCTCAATTATCATAGCGGCCGTAGAAAAATTATATTCAATAACCATTTCGAACCGTTTCCCTACCGATGCAAAATGGAATTCTAAAACCTTGTAAAAATAATATTGTGAGCCAGTATATTTCTCCGGGTCACTAAGAGTCCAATTGTAAATCCATCCGCGAACAGTATAATTCAGCCAATCTGAGAACCTAGGAACCATAACCCATGAAAAACCATACTCCGCATCACTGACATATCTGATTCTAGCAAGTGTGAATCCCTCATCATCAACAATAAACTCATATTTAAAGACTCCATCGGGATTAGGGCTTGAAAATGAGAGTGAAATGATGAGATTAGAGCATAAAGCTAGCGCGATCAGCAATAACATTGCTGAAGGAAAGAGACGCAACTTAAGCATTTTAAACACGTAAACCATCCACCACGCCTTCAAAAGTTAAAATCTAGGGGCAAATATTAAAGATTATGCCCAAGTAATAATGCGCGTATTAAGTAGATTTATATAGCAGAAGCAGCAAAGTTTATATCGGGAAAGATGTAATCAAGATTTTGCAGAAAAATTCCCAACATGCACCCCGTCAACACAAAGTTGATGGGGGAAGGGTGAAAGTGAGAGTTACCCTCTCACAATGAACACCACGCATAGGCCCAACGTCAAACAGATACCGAACCCGAGTAAACCCGACACGCCGACGCCGTCTGGTGGATGGCTCGGCTTGAGCGCCGAGGAAGGGCGCGGCAAGCTGCGATAAGCCCCGGGGAGGCGCATGCAGCCTTCGATCCGGGGATCCCCAAATGGGACCTCCTACTGCAGAAGCCTTTTTGGGCTTCTGCAGTGCTCCCACCGGCGAAAGCCGGGGGAGTGGGAACCCCCCGAACGGAAACATCTTAGTAGGGGGAGGAAGAGAAACCAACAGGGATCCCCTAAGTAGGGGCGACCGAAAGGGGGAGAGTCCAAACCAAACCCTGCGGGGAAACCCGTGGGGGATGTGGTGTTGTTGGGGCCCGGCTGCCTCCTCCTCGGTGAAGCCGAAGTGGTCTGGAACGGCCCGCCGTAGAGGGTGAAAGCCCCGTAGGCGTAAGCCGAGTAGAGTTGGGCCGGTGACCCAGAGTACCGTACCCCGGTTTGGGTGCGGGAATCAGGGAGTCATCAACTTCCAAGACTAAACACGTCTCAAGACCGATAGCGAACAAGTACGGTGACAGAAAGCTGAAAAGCACCCCGAAAGGGGGGTGAAAAGAGCCTGAAACCAGACGGCTACAGGAACGTGCGCGGCCTGGAAGGGTAGATCCCTCCCAAAGTCGAACGCGGCGACGCGGGAGACGAGGGAGGGGGACCAGGGTCGCGCGTTCCGTCTAGAAACACGGGCCGGGGAGTTCACGGCCGTGGCAAGCTTAAGGGTTTAAAGCCCGTAGGCGTAAGGAAACTGACATGCGCGCAGCCAGCTTTTTATGGCTGGTGAGGCGCGGGGTCTGAAAGGGCCCGGAGTCACGGCCGTGAAGCTAGAAACCGGGCGATCTAGCCCGGGGCAGGGTGAAGCCAGGCGAAAGCCTGGTGGAGGCCCGAAGGGGTGCTGACGTGCAATTCGCTCCTCTGACCCTGGGCTAGGGGCTAAAGACCAATCTAGCCCGGTGATAGCTAGTTCCCTCCGAAGTGGGTCCTAGCCCAGCCCTGGGCGAGGTAGCCCACGGGGTAGAGCACTGACTGGAAGGTAAGGGGCCGAAAGGCCTCGCCTTCCTATCAAACTCCGAATCCGCGGGCGCCGTAGACCCCAGGAGACGGGTTCCGGGGGGTAAGCTCCCGGACCGAGAGGGGGACAACCCGGACCGAGGTTAAGGCCCCAAAATGCTGGCTAAGTGCCAAACAGAAGGGCGTCCCCAGCCTTAGACAGCGGGGAGGTAGGCTTAGAAGCAGCCATCCTTTAAAGAGTGCGTAACAGCTCACCCGCCGAGGCTGGGGGCCCCGAAAATGGACGGGGCTAAGCCAGCTGCCGAGACCTCGGGGCGCAGCCGTAGCGGCTGCGGTCTGGTAGGAGGGCGTCCCGGCTGGGCGGAAGCTGGGCCGTGAGGTCCAGTGGACCGGCCGGGAGTGCAGATCCCGGTGGTAGTAACAGCAAAGAGGGGTGAGAATCCCCTCCGCCGTAGGGGCCAGGGTTCCCTGGCGCTGGTCGTCAGCCAGGGGTTAGCCGGTCCTAAGGCCGACCCTAACCGGGTAGGCCGAAAGGGAAACCGGTTAATATTCCGGTGCCGTAGGGGTACGCTTCGCGGCAACGCAAGGCCCAGCGCCTGACGCCTCGGGGTAGGCTGAGCGGCGCCGTCGCGCCGTTTAACCGTATAAGCCTGGGGAGTGCCGTAATGGCGAGAACCAGGCGAAAGCGGGAATAGCCGCCCGTTTTAGGGTGGTTCAGCCGATCCCTGGGGCCAATGAAAAGGGTGCTGGGAAGGATCCCTTACGACCGTACCAAGAACCGACACAGGTGCCCCTAGGCGAGAAACCTCAGGCGTGTCGGGTATACGCCAGGCGAGGGAACTCGGCAAATTAGCCCCGTAACTTCGGGATAAGGGGTGCCTGCGGTTTTCGCCTCTGGCGGGAACCGCAGGTCGCAGTGGCAAGGGGGTCCCGACTGTTTAATAAACGGGTAAGGGCGCCGGCCAAATCTTTAAAAAGCAAAGATGTTAGATCGATATTGTATGTGGGTTGATCCGTACATTGCTGGGTTGTTTTTTGGAGACGGCTGCATTTATAAGAGAAAAGATGGAACTTACCGTGTTTGGATAGATCAGGCGGACAAAAATAAGGAAGTCTTGAAGCACGAGGCGATTCCAAGGCTCATAAGGATGCAGGTGAAAACTCACTTTTACAGCTACTATTCGAGAAAGGATGGTGTAATGAAGTGGCGGATCCTATTATACTCGAAAGAACTTTATATGGTTATGCGTGAAGTATTCCAGAAGATAACCGAGTATTTTGAAAGTCTCCCAGATATGGAGGCAAGACAATTCATTGCTGGTCTCTTTGACGCAGAAGGCACAAAAACGGATAGAATTGTCATCTATAACCGAAATGTTGATCTTCTTAGACTAATAAAACAAAAACTTGAGGATTTTGGTATTAAAAACTCTTATACTTACTCTTTTGGCCCAATTTACGGATTACAGATATACCGGAAATCCTCCGTAAAGAAATTTCTGGAAGTAATTCCATCTTATAGGCTAAAGGCGTACCTGCCCGGTTAAAAAACACAGGGAGCCGCGAGCCCGAAAGGGTGTGTACGGCTCCTGAATCCTGGCCAGTACGGGTACCTGAAACCCGGGTTCAACCGGGCTAAGGGCCCGCAAACGCCGGGAGTAACTCTGACTCTCGAAGAAGGGAGTCATTAAACTCGGCTATATGCGGGGAAGGGGGATTTAGTTGACCTCCCGAGTAGGGAACAATGGTCAACTATATGACCCTGACCCGCAGGGAACCACCCCGCCTCAAATACTTTTAAAGATCTTAAGCATTAATTTGACATGGGTGAAAAAATTGCTTAGCGAATTCAAAGATCTGATAGATCCAAGGATGCTGCCAAGCAGAAGGAAATACCTCTACTATTACATAGTTGGTCTTGTAGATGGTGAGGGATGCTTTTCAATATCGGTTAAAAAACAGGAGGACGCAAAATTCGGCTGGGTTATTGACCCAGTATTTCATGTTACACAAAGTAAAGATCAAATTGCGGTGCTTGAAATCCTGAAGAGGGTTTTTAACTGCGGGCGCATTATACCGAAGCCAGGACAGGAGGACTCAACGTTTCAGTATATTGTAGATTCGCGAAAAAACATTGCAGAAAAAATAATTCCATTCTTCAGAAAGCATAAACCCGTAGTAAAGTGGCGAGAATTCCAATATTTCGCTGAGATAGTTGAAGGGTTGGAGAGAGGTGAACACAGAACTCCTGAAGGCTTCAAAAATCTCCTGAAGAAGGCATATGAAATCTCATCAAACAGGAAACATAAATTAGATGACGTAATTTCTGAGATGGAGAGGCGGGTGGACGCCTCAGAGACCATACGCCGAGCGCCGTAGAGGGATAATGGAGATGAACCCGAGGGCGAAGATATGGTCCAACTCCATTTCGGGGTTGCTCAAGGTAGCCAAATGCCTTGTCGGGTAAGTTCCGACGTGCATGAATGGATCAACGAGGGCCCCACTGTCCCCGCCTGGCACCCGGTGAACCCACATTCGTAGAGGAACGGTCTACGGCCCCCCAGCGGGAAAAGAAGACCCCGTGGAGCTTTACTGCAGCCTGTCGCTGGGATACGGCTGCGGGTGCAGAGCGTAGGCGGGAGCCTTTGACCTCAACCTCTCCGGGGGTTGGGGTAGGCGCCAATGGAACACCGCCCACTTGCGGCTGTATCTCTTACTGGCGCCGTTGCGCGCCGGGGACAACGGCAGGTGGGCAGTTCGGCTGGGGCGGCGCCCCCTTGAAAAGATATCGAGGGGGCCCAAAGGTCGGCTCAGGCGGGACAGAAACCCGCCGTGGAGTGTAAGGGCAAAAGCCGGCCTGACTGGACCCCTAACAGTATCGGGTCCAGGGGCGAAAGCCGGGCCTAGCGAGC
>Ga0105158_1000611_pt1 | contig 15043 bp, 17 predicted proteins | sample LHCtaG_FD_81567 | JGI IMG/M metagenome (GOLD analysis project Ga0105158, IMG submission 81567) | Hot spring microbial communities from Little Hot Creek, USA to study Microbial Dark Matter (Phase II) - LHC4sed_matched | ecosystem: Environmental > Aquatic > Thermal springs > Hot (42-90C) >...
ACTACATAATCAGAAAGTTCAGGGAGAAAGCACAAGAATACGGCATAAAAGTGGAGGAAAAAAGCGAATACGAGACATCAAGCGAATGCCCACTCTAAAGGGGCAAGGAGACATAGAGGGCTGTTCTATTGCAGAAAATGTGGCATGGCAATGAATGCGGATACAGTTGGAGCGCTGAACATGGCGAGAAATGATGGAACCATAATCTCAAGCCCCACTCGGGGTAGGGATAACGGGGCGGTGGCACACCCCCTGCTTCTAAGGTGGAATGATGTGGGAGCCTAAAAGGGCAGTGAACGACCAACCAATGAACACCCTAGAAGCAAAAATCTCCCGGCTTCAGCCGTGGAGAGTGTCAATTTAAATTTGGGAAAACCTTCATAGCGGAGGGGAAATGCTGGAAGGTGTGTGGCTAAGCCCTCGAAGCAGCCCACAGAAGACGAATAAACGGAAAAACCGGTGAAAGGCAGAAGCATGCAGAAAAAAACTATTATGAAACCGTAGGCTTTCTTGTCGAGTTTCACGGTAAATAGTGTTTTGGCAGTATTCTCCTCACAGTTTCTTCAAGCGTAAAACCCAGCATGTTTACGGCGATTACAGAGCCTATGAATATTCCAAGCATGCTGGTTTCTAAGGCTATGCCCGTGATTATAGAAAGGTATCCGCCGACAATAGATGTTATAATCGCTGTCTCTACAACGGAGCCGAGAAACCTCTTTAACGTATTTCCTCCTCGCCCTATCCAGCATGCGGCTAAGCATGCTGCGAGGTTTGCAAATGCCCCTCCAAAAATATCTATTATGTGTGGGCTTGGGGCAAATATGTTTGCAACGAGGCAACCTAAGCTTAGGCCTAGGGCGCATGGTATACCATATATCATCGAGAGGGGCAGTAACGCATCAGCTACCCTGACCTGCCATACGTCGAAGCTTATTGGAGCCAATGCAATGACGCAAATAGCATATAGAGATGCGAAAACCACGGTTAGAGATATATCTCTAGGCTTAAATTGTCTCCACACCATACTCTTCGCCTCCACATTCCGTAGAGGCCGGTTGATTTCCCCTTCGGCTGCCTTATCATCTGAAGGCTTGCCACATTTGGGGTGAGGGCGGAGCTCAACCCGCCCATCTAACATTTAAAGAAGGAGCTGCGCAGTATTTAAGGAGTTCGCTGATAGCCCTCTTTAAATAGGCAAGTTCCAGCAGCAATCAAAAACAATTTTTCCGGATTAAACAAGATTTAATTCTAGTTGATTTTTGAAGATTTCTTGCTTTGCGGCTTAATTCCACTAAAAATTAATTTATTGTCTAGAAATTTATTATCTAGCATTCGCTGTCTCTGAAGTTTTCTATATCTCCTTTGCCTAGCGGTATGAAGGCTTGGATTTCCTCTAATGGTATATTAAGGATTTCCTCTTTTTCTCCGGGTGGAGCCATATCTGCTAGAATGCTCCTGATTTCCTTTGCAAGTTTTCCGCTCGGCGTTTTTCCCGGAACTATCTTTACATAGAGGTTTGTCCGCTTGGATATGGCTTTAGCTGATCCGCCTATAATCCTCCATTCATCATCCTCTCTTACCACTCCTATCGCTACTTCAAGCGGAACATTTCTAACGTAGTTTCTATCACCGTATATCATGAATGACCCCCTTGGAAGGTATTCCCCAGATGGAGGGGCCTTGCTTATCTGCTCCGGTTTAACCCAGTAGACGTCTATAGATCTAATCTGCTCCCTCCAGGCCCGTGAATAGGAGGCGGTGAACTGTGCGGCTTCGTTAATTGTCTCTTCTCCCGGCTGCCTCCCATGGGTTTTAATGACGACGAAGGGCGACCCAGGTATATCTGCGTGGAAAACTATATCGTTTTCTTCCATGTATTTTCGGATGATCACCTCGTTTGTTGAAGCGTCTCTTCCACCTATAACTAGGAACCCCTCTGAGGAATAGAACCAGCGGAACTTCTCATACCACTCTCTTCTCCTATATGGTTTTCGCTGCTTCTCTCTCCTCTGAATCTCCCTGCCTGCCTCAGACTTAATGCTCTCTATCTTCGCAATGGTTTCCTCAATGGCTTTTCTCAGGCCTTCAATCTTATCCTCAATTTTTTTAGATCTCTCATAATATTCTGACGCGTTTCGCTGCGCCGTCTCCCTAATGTTTAAGTCGAAGGTTTGATTATCGACTGAAACCCTAAGCGTTAATGTATCTGGGTTAAGGCTCTCAAAGAATATTGATGGATAAACCCCCCTCCTCTTCTCTTCAACCAGCGCCTTCACTATTTCATCCCAGCTTTTCCCCCGCCTTTTCTCCTCCATAACCCTGTTTACTAGGTGGTTGAGCTCTTGGAGGTGGCTGAAAATTACGTCTCCAATCTGGCGGTAAATGCGGGTTTTCTCCGCGAGCTCCTCTAAATTCTTCTCCTGCTCTTTAAGAATCCTCTCCAATTTTGATATCTCTCTTTCAGCAGCCTCCTCAATCTCCCTGACGCCTTGCTCTTGCAAAGCCTTAGAGTAATATTCGTCGAGGGCCTTGTTGAATGTCTCCACCTCAAGGAGGCTGAAATCACAGTATTTCTTCAGCGGGAAGGGGGCGGCGCCGACATAGTTGCCGCCTCCATCGACAACTAAATGCGGCTTGTAATTGCCAGATTCAACGTTGGATAAAATTTCCCTTAAGCCCTTAAAGATTGCCTCCGCCTCCTCATCGCTAAGTGAAGAGCACTGCCTGCCCTTATATACTCCAGCCCTCAAGAGTATTTCCTCAGTGTAGAAGCCGCCAACCCCAAGAAGCCTCGCTAAGCCCCTGACAACCTCCATCTGCCCAAAATCCCTGAGCTTATAAATGTGCTCTAGGCTTATGTTCTTCGGGTTTACTCCTCTCTGAGGCGGATACCTGTATTCTTCACCCCTCAGAATATTTCTATCCCTCATTCTCCTATAGGTTAAAGCATGCATTATCTTGCCGTCTGACCCAACGAGTAAAATGTTCCCCCTCTCAAATAACTCGGCTATAAGCCTATAGCTTTGCCCACCGCTCCTAACATTTAACTCAACAATCCTCTCAAAATCGTATTGAGTAATCTTCTCAATAACTCCGTTCTCCAAATATTTTCTAAGGGCCATGCAGAAATTCGGAGGCTTTTTAGGCTTCTCAAATTCATGGAAGGTTAAATGTATTCTTTTACCAGCCTCTATTAAAAGGTTAAACTCTCCGCCTTCTCGGCTGCGGATCTTCAAGAGTATCGTTTTGGGGTTTAACTGGTAAATTTTATTTATTCGAGTTTTCTCAATAATTTTACTGAGTTCCGCTGTAACTGCAGCTAATTCAAAGCTGCTCATTCCCTCCCTCAATATATCACCATGAAGGTAGATGCCTAATGGAGCCTTTAAACCTTATTTACTGGATTAAGCTGGGCTTAGGGGCCTTAGCAGCCATCATATGCGTGGCTTTAAGGGTTAACGACATCTTCACTGGGATAGTGATGAGCACAGCGGTTTACCTGCTTAGCGATAGAATTCTCAAGCAGATGTTTGCCGCGAAAGTTGATAAATTGTCTTCCATCACCAAGACTGGAATCAGCATATATATTATATCCTGGATCTTCTTCTGGGTTCTCCTCTACACATTATACTCCTATTAGCTCTTCTCAGATGGCTTCCTACGTGGCTTCAACTCATCTAATGCTTCAATAATAAATTTTAGATATTCAGCTAAGGCTGAAAAATATCCTCTATCGTAGTCTCCATGCAGCTTCCTTCTAGATCTCTCCGAAAACTCATGTTGACACCTTTTTATAAAGTCAACATCGCTTAAGTCAACGTTGTTTAAGAAGGTGTATCGGTCGTTAGATCGATACATGAGCATTATCCCCTTAAGCGCTTGAATAAATCCAATCTCAAACTCGCCTCTCTCCCCCTTAATCTCAGCCTCTATCTCCTGGATGATTCCCTCAGCTTCACTAAACCTCTTCTCCAAAACGGCTCTGAAAAAATCGTTTAAGAGTTTAGATGGAAGAGTTATCCCCATCCAGATTCATCCTTTTCAGAGACGTCTTCTATACCATTCTCAGTTATCTTAAATAGGCATTCGCCCTCTGGGAGATATGGGCTTGAAACTAATCGCGCTATCCTTACAGGCCCCTTCGGGCTCTTCCTTAAAAAGACTCTTGTATGGCTTGTGTGGGCAACAATGTGGCCTCCGATTGGACGTATCGTCTCAGAGAAGAAGGTTTCTGGACTAGACGTAACCTGGTTGGTTACTAGGGCAACTGCGTTAAAGGCCCTCGCCAACCTAATAAGCTTATGCATGTGTTGGTTGAGTTTCTGCTGCCTTAAGGCTAGATTCTCGCGGCCAATGTACTCGCTTCTGAAATGCGCGGTTAAAGAATCGACGACTATTAAGCGTATATTATTCTCCTTAATGACCTTGTCAGCATTCTCCAGTAGAAATATTTGGTGGTCGGATGTATATGCTTCAGCCCAAATAATGTTTTTAACAACTCTCTGAGGGTCTAAGCCCCTAAATTTAGCCATCTGAATTATCCGTTCAGGTCGAAAGGTGTTCTCTGTATCTATGTATAGGGCTCCACCCTCTAATCCGCCTTTCTCTGAGGGTAACTGAACGTTGACGCATGCCTGATGAGCAATCTGGCTTTTGCCTGAGCCGTATTCGCCGTAAAACTCGGTTATCGTCTGGGTTTCAAGTCCGCCGCCTAGGAGGTCATCGAGCTTTCTGCTTCCAGTTGTTAGGCGAAGCACATTTTTCCTCTTCTCTAGCAGCTCGTCTACTCGTATGAAGGACAGCATAATTGTTGACCTCGCAGCGTTGATTATTTCAAGAGCCTTTTTATCGCTTATGCCGGCCTGCTCCAGTTCACGTATCGTCGCCATTGCAAGGGACTCAACTGTGTTGAGTCCCAGCTCACGTAGTTTCTCAGCCACCGAGGGGGTTACGCCCGGTATATCCTCAATATTTAGATATCTTCGCCTCTCTACTTCGCTTTCATCCATGTTCTTCTCAATTAAATCTATTTCCTCCGGGGATATTTAAATTTAGACGAAGGCATAAATGATTCATCTGAGAGTGAGGTAAATGAATGTTCAGTCAATAATCGAGGACACAGCCCTCAAACTTCTGAAGCTTGCCGCTGTTAAACTTCCTGAAGACGTTAAAGGCGCCCTCAGAAGGGCCTATGAAGCTGAAAGAAACCCTGTTGGCAGAATCTCCCTTAAAAATATACTTGAAAACATAAGGTTGGCGGAGGAAAAGAATATACCTATCTGTCAAGACACGGGTTTAGTCGCCTTTTATGTTAAAGCTGGATCCGAGTTTAAGGGTTTAGGCTTAATTGAGAGGGCTTTAATTAAAGCCGTGAGGAGGGCGACTCTGGAAGTACCCCTTAGGCCAAACGCCGTAGACTTCTTCACAAATAAAAACTCCGGCGACAACGTCGGCCGCTTCACTCCATACATCCAGTGGGATCTATTTGACGGCGAATATGTTGAGGTCACCGCCCTCCTTAAAGGAGGCGGCTCAGAGAACGCCTGTGCATTAAACATGATGAAGCCAAGCGATGGCTTAAATGGTTTAAAGAAGTTTGTTGTTGAAAGCGTGATTAAATCCGGCGGCCTCCCATGTCCACCGGCAATCATAGGCATTGGCCTAGGTGGAGGAGCCGATATAGCGATGGCGCTTGCTAAAAAAGCCCTCCTCAAGCCACTAGATGAGGAAAATCCAAATGGGGAGGCTGCGGAGCTCGAGAGGGACCTCTATAAAATCATTAATATGACTGGTATAGGACCCATGGGTCTAGGCGGAGACGTAACAACCTTAGCTGTTAAGGTTGAATACGCCCACAGGCATCCAGCCTCCTACCCAGTGGCTGTAGCCTTTCAATGCTGGGCTGCTAGAAAGGCGGCTGCGCGAATATATTCTGGCGGAGAAGTGGAGTATTTAACGCATAAAGTTTAAATATTGAAACAATGCCTTTTAATGCCTCATATTAAGTGTAAAATGCTTTTAAAAGGTCTGTAAATATGCTAATTTGCATTTTAAAGACCGAAAACGTTTTATTTTGCCATTTATAAATCTCAATACAGGGGTGATTAAGGCATGAGTGTTAAAGCCAAGATACTTGACGAGTTGAAGGCCGGCTCAAAGACCGTTGACGAACTCGTTAAGGCAACCGGCTGTAAGCCAGGCATCGTCAAGGGCCAGCTAACGAGGTTGATTAAAGAGGGGAAGGTTGAGGCGACCGCTGAAGGCAAATATAAACTTAAATAGACGGGTGAAGCAGCTCGGAGGAAAATCATTTCTCTCCATTTTATTTTTTATGGGCTAAATGGACGTGTCCAGAAAATCGCTACTGTCCATGGATTGAAGGGACGAGGTGCGAAAGGAGGATAAAGCCTAGATCAGCCATCAATGCATGGAGAAAATCATGGCTCAGTTAGGGTAATAGCCGATTTTTAGACGCGTCCTAGGCTAAATCCGCTGTTATCTAGATTTCACTTCTTTTTGAGGAGGTAGGTGAGGGAGAAGAGTATTGTGGAGGTAAGCGCTATTGCGCCGCTTGTAGGAATGTTGAATTGAAGTGACATGATGACTCCGAGGAGGCTTGAGGCCGCCGCCATTATGAAGGATGCCGCAATCATCTTTTCTATCTGCTGTGTTATAAGCCTTGATGCGGCGGCTGGCAACACGAGAAGTGAAACCGAAAGTAGTACGCCCATCGCTCTAACAATCACCGCGGTGCTTAGCGCAGAAATAGAGAATAACAGTGAATCATATAATTTAATGTTTAATCCAAGGGCTTCAGCGGAGTCTGCGTCGAAACATATGTAGATGAACTCCCTGTAGAATAGTAGGGTGAGCGCCACCGCGGTCGCCGACACTACTGCTAAAAGCAGTATGTGGGGGTTGGAGAGGAGCAGTAGGTCGCTGATTAAGTATCCGTCCAGCATCACTCTTCTATCCGCCGGTATATAGCTTCTTATAACTGCGTAGAGCGTTAAGCTGACTGCTAGTGAAACGCTGAGCATCATTCCTAAAGATTGCTGCCCTCTTCTTCCAGCATGCGATATGAGGATTGAAGCCGCTATGCAGAATACGACGACTATGGGGAAAGCGTCTATCTGGGCTGAAATAAAGGTCTGCAGCAGTACGCCTATCGCTGCGCCGCCAAGAGCTACATGAGATATCTCCGGCGCTATGTAGAGTGATCCCCTTAAAAGCATTATTACTGCAATCGGCAGCGAGAGGGATGCGAATAGCACTCCGATTATAGCCTTTACTATAAGTGGGTCAAGCATGCCTATCACCTAAAATAAATATGCATCTTCCATCTCTCTCAACTATCTTTAGATGCGGATATACTGGTCTAAGCCTATCCTCACTTAATATACTGCTTGGGTCTCCATATGCGCATACCCTCCTATTTAGAACCAGAATCTTGTCGGCTAAATCTATCACCGGCTCAGGTTCATGTTCAACTAAAATTATTGTCTTCTCCCCCTCCTTAAGATCTTTAAGTATGCTGAGGAGCCTCTCCTGGCTTTCGACGTCTAAGCCTGAGAATACTTCATCTAGGAGGAGTATTGTTGGGTTAGATGCCAGAGCCCTTGCTATTAAAACCCTCCTCTGCTGCCCTCCACTCAGCTCATTGAAGAAGGAGTCCCATTTATCCTCTAAGCCTAGATGCGCTAAAGCCCTCTTAGCCTGCTCAACATCTTCTCTAGAAATCTGCCTCAGAGGCTTCTTCCTCAACACTATCCCCATTAAGACGACTTCGCTGACTTTTAACGGAACCTCATATGCAATTTTATCCCTCTGGGGAACATAGCTTACCACGCCTCTAACCATCTTCTCATCGGAGAATGGATCCAACCCAAGAACCTTTACTTCACCTTTAAGCGGCTTAATTAATCCAAGAATAGTTTTAAGCAGCGTTGTCTTTCCGGCTCCATTCGGGCCGACAACAATTATGAGGGATGGTTCATCCACTTTGAAACTGACTTCTTCAAGCACAATTTTTCCGCCAAGCTTAACTGTGAGGTCTTTTACTGAAATCACGTCTCCACTCATTTCTTAACCCTCACTTTAATGAAGAGGAGGAGCGTTTCAAAGAATACTGTGGTTAAAAGGACAGCTATTACGGCTAGATAGTAAATGTCTGCTCCATTGGAGGGGCTTCCACGCCTCGAGAGTACGGCGTTATATATCTGCCCAGCATTATAGTATATGACGTCCTCATATCTCCTAAGTCCGCCGGCTGACACTGTGAGAACATAGGCGGCTGGACAGCCAGTCTCCCTAGAAATCTCCTCAAGCTTCTCCTTAACATTCTCCATTAAAAGGGCTACTTCAGAGACAATTATACATGCATATTCGCCGGACTTAGCTCCCTCTCGAATCCTAATTATGGCGCTCGGCTTCATCATCCCCTCCTCACCTATAAGCGCGGCGTCAGCCTCTAAACCCACAGCCTCAGCAATGTACTGCTCCGCATAGAAGGTTAAAGCGGCTTTCCCGCCGCGTAAGCCATACTTCTCCTTAAGGCCCTTAAGGAAGCCTCTAAGTTCATTCACCTCCCTCGCGAAGGACTCGTAGTTCTCCAAAATCCTCTGCGAATACTCCGGCCTCAACACCCTCAGCCTATCTGTTAAGGCTCCGGCTATGGCAAGCGCGTTTTCCGGCAGAAGCCAGAAGCCATGTAGATTTCTCTCACCCTCAATCTCAAGTATCCTGACTCCGCTTACTTCCAGCAGGTTTAGGGAGATTCTCTCAGAATCCATCCCTCTTTCCTCAGCGACCCTTCTAATCAACTCCTCCTCCCACTCCATGTGTCCAGTTATAACTATGAGGTCTGAGTTCGCCGCATCTTTAATCATGCTTGGCGTTAGAGTGAAGCTATGCGGCTCAACCTCCCCGGAAACTATTGAAGCAACCTCTCCAACGCCGTCGATAATTGGGAAAACTATTGTTTTGAGAATATCTATCGTTACAGTCACCCTTATTCCGCCGCTATCCGCCAGCGTGGGCTCTAGGATAAACTTGCTTAGCGGGGCTAATGTTAAAGCAAGTATAATCACTGTTGCCTCTTTAGGCAGCATAGAGCTCCCCTTGGAATATAGTTGTCATGCGGGCACTTCTCCGGATGACCCAGAACCCTACACATTGAATCAATTATCTTATCTGGAATGTAGAGTTCAATCTTACTTGCGCATTCGCAGGCGTCGTCTAGGCTAATTGGCAGAAATCTGTGGACATAGGTTTCAAAAACTCTATGGTTCCTAATGATTCTGTTGACTTCATTCACCCCCTGCTCTGAGAGGCTGACCCCCCTCCACGGCTCCCTCTTAAGCATACCCTTCTCGTAGAGCCTTCTCAGAGCCTCGCTGGCGGTTGCACATGAAACACCTACAGTGGCGGCGACTTCAAGGCTTCCAACGGAATCCCTATTTGACAGCAGGTTGAAGATGGTCTTCAGGTACTCAGCCTCCCTCTCAGTTAGCTTTATCCCCATATTTTTCCTCCGATAATTTAGGCATATCCTAAATTAGGAGCATCCTAAATTTATCCTTTTCTCCCAGCCTTAAAAATAAACGTTAAATTACGCCTCCACCAACCATTATAGAGAGGAGGCTGAATGAGGCGTCACCGCATCCAAGGTGGCTTCCATGCATCTAGACGTCCTATCCCTCGGCGAAATCCTCGTTGAATTCATGCGTAGCAGAAGAGACGCCCCACACTACATTGTAGGCGAATATATTGGCCCCTATCCAAGCGGGGCTCCAGCGATCTTCATCGATGCATGCGCTAGACTCGGGTTAAAGAGCGGTTTTATTGGGGTTGTAGGCGACGACGACTTTGGAAAACTGCTTATTGAAAGGCTGAGGGAAGACGGGGTTGACACAACATGCTTGAGGGTTAAGAGGGGTTACACGACTGGAACGGCGTTCGTCATGTATTATTCTTCTGGGCTGAGAAGATTTATATTTCATCTTAGACATGCAGCGGCAGGTCAGCTATCCCCCGAAGACCTTGATCCAAGCTATCTGTCCGAGACTAAAGCTATACATGTTATGGGCTCTTCCCTCGCCGTAAGCGAGAGCAGCCGCGACGCCTGCTATAAAGCGGTGCAGGTCGTCAAGGATGCGGGAGGCATAGTCTCCTTTGATCCAAACCTTAGACCTGAGCTTCTAGATACAGGGGCAATTAAAGATCTATGTGAACCGATGCTGAGGGCTTCAGACGTCGTTATGCCGAGTTTAAGCGAGGCTGAAATGCTAGCTGGAGTCAAAGACCCCATTGAAGCTGCTAGATGGCTCCTCAAGTTTGGGCCGAAGACCGTAGCCATCAAATTGGGAGATAGGGGATCCATTGCAGTGACAAAAGACGAGGTTTTCTGGGAACCCGCCTTCGAGGTGGATGAATTGGATCCAACCGGAGCCGGCGACGTCTATGACGCTGCCTTCATATTCGGTCTGCTGAATAATTGGCCGTTGAAGAGAATAGTTAGGTTTGCAAATGCCGCCGGCGCCATAAAGGTGACTAGGCTTGGGCCCATGGAGGGCCCATCATCACAGCTAGAGGTTGAAGACTTCATGGCTAAGGCTAGGCGGAAGACGGCATGCTCACTTTAAACGTAAAAAGCAATGTAGAAAAACCTCCAAGGGGAGATGCCGGAAGGTGGGTGGCTAAGCCCTTGAAGAGTATGCAGCCCACGAATAAACGGAAAAACCGGTGGAGGGCAGAAGCATGCAGCAAAAATTTTTAATCTACTGTTTAAGGGTGCGGCAAGCAAATGTTTAAAAGGGGTGATTCTGGCAGCACACGTCGAGTTTAGTGGATCTGAAAAGCGCTATTGAATATTTATTAGTTTTCTGAATAATATATTGGTGGGTGAAGCATATTAGAGGTGAAGCACGCTGAAATTAAGGTTTTTTGATTGCAATGCATGTTTTGGAAGACCAATGATTAAACCGATAAGATTCGCTGAAACAGCTAGCGATCTCTTAAAGGAGATGGATTACTATGGGGTTGATGAGGCGCTTGTCTTCCACTCAAGGCAGCGTGATGACTCCCCGAATGTGGGAAACGAGATGCTGCTTAAAGAAATTAAGGGGTTTAAGAGGCTTTATGGGGCATTCGCTGTTCTCCCACTCCAAACCGGTGAAATCGGGGGGCTTGAGGAAATCCTCGGCAAGATGAGGGAGGGTAATATAAGAGCGTTTAGAGCTTTTCCCTCAGAACATAGATTTTTGATGACGAAGACTGCTCTAGGACCCCTCTACGAATTTATGGTTGAGAGAAATATCCCATTGATGATTTCCATAAATGAATCCTCTGGGGGGATATCGGGATGGCTTCTCATTGAAAAAATTTTATCCAGCTACCCGGATCTCACACTTATAGTTACTGAACATGGAAGCTGGGGGCAGGATAGATACTTTAGGCCTCTAATCGAGAAGTACGAGAACCTGTATCTCGATATATCGAGATACGAGCTAGATGGCGGCGTAAGCGATTTCTGTGCGAAATACGGCGCCGAGAAACTATTATTCGGCACAGGCTATCCATGGTGGAACCCAGGTGGGCCGATTCTTATGCTAGCTCAAGCCGACATAACGAGTAGAGAGAAGGAGATGATAGCCTCCGGCAACCTTACTAGAATCCTTAGGAGGGTGAGGGTTTGATAGTTTCCCCCATAATTAAAGAGTTCATTGAATATGGGAGAAGCAGGTCTTGCCCCGTAATAGATATGCATACACATATGGGTCCATACCAGGGAATATACTTTCCAAATCCATCGCCTGAAGACATGCTGCGTACAATGGATCGATGCGGCGTGAGGCTGGCTGTTTCAAGCTCCCATGCGGCGCTTATAGATCCAAAAGAGAATATTAGGATGGCTGATGTTGTAAGAAAATACCCTGATAGGTTCAGGGCATACTGGGTTATAAACCCAAACTACCATGAGGAAATAGAGGACTCGATAAGGCAGTTTTCCCAAAGCGAGGGGTTCGTGGGCTTTAAATTTCTATCAGACTACCATAAGCATCCAGTAACCAGCCCAAGATATGAGAGGGCGTTAAAGTACGCCGACGACAATAACCTGCTGGTTCTCCTCCATACATGGGGTCACAGCCCCTATGACTCACCTGAGCTGGTTGAGAAATTAGCGGGCAAGTATCCAAACGCCATCTTCCTAATGGGGCACTCAGGCTACGGAGAGTGGGAGAAGGCTATACAAGTTGCACGAGACTACCCTAACGTTCACCTTGAATTAACGGCAGCCTACGCGGTGAATGGGGTGATCGAGTGGATGGCTAGGGAAGCTGGATCCGAGAAAATAGTTTTTGGAACAGATTTGCCCTGGTTTGACCCACACTATGGAATCGGCTGCGTTATATTCTCCAGGATATCAGACGAAGACCGACATAACATCCTCCATCGGAACGCTGAAAGACTGCTGAAAAACCTTCTTTAGCCACAGGCCTCTCAAAGCCATATGGATTCCGAAAACATTCAGCTGATGTTAAGTGGAAAGCTTTATAAACTGAAAAAGGCGAGGTATCCCACAGTGGTAGATGAGCGCTACATTTACTTGGAGGCTGTTTAAACCTTGCCTGAGCTGGCTATTAAAGGCGGCGAGCCAGTTGCCCCAGGAGGATTAAGGCTTGAGTGGCCTATCATTGATGAAGCAGACAAATTTGCGGTGCTTGAGGCGCTTACAAGCCGTAGATGGTGCGCTGTAGAGCATGGCCCGGAAACCAAGAATGGGCAGTTTGAAGCAGCCTTCTGCCGCTATCTAGGCGTAGAATACGGCATCCTCGTGGATAATGGCACAAACGCGTTGTTTTTAGCGCTTAAAGCGGGGGGAATTGAGCCGGGGGATGAAGTTATTGTGCCTGCGGTGACATTTATTGCAACGGCGGCGGCAGTTATCCATGCAAACGCCATACCAATCTTCGCAGACATTAACCCTGAAACCTATCAAATAGACCCAAACTCTGTTAGGAGACTCATAAGCGATAGAACCAAAGCCGTAATCCCCGTTCATTATGGCGGCTACCCCGCGGATATGGATGAAATAATGCAGATAGCGGGGGAGCATAACCTTTTAGTCATTGAGGATGCCGCTGAAGCACATGGCTCTGAATGGCGGGGGAGGAAAGTTGGGTCCATAGGGCACTTTGGATGCTTCAGCTTCCAGCAGGGTAAACCTCTAACCTGCGGGGAAGGCGGATTTGTGGCAACAGGCAGCAGAGAGCTAGCTGCAAAAGCAGCCTCATACGCAAACTTTGGAAGAATAACTGGTAAAGCAGATATCTATGAACACCACTGGCTGGGCTATAACATGAGGCTATCCGAAATCCATGCAGCATTGCTTCTATCTCAACTCAGGAAGCTACCTATGCAGACCGAGATACGCCACGCTAACGGCGAATACCTGGCCTCCCAACTTGAAAAGATTGGGGGAGTTAAACCTCTCAAAAGGGATCCACGCATAACTAAAAGAGGATACTACTTTTTCTTCATAAGATATATCTCTGAGGAGTTTGGAGGAGTCCATAGAGATATATTTCTAAAGGCTCTAAGAGCGGAGGGAATACCCGCGCATACAGCTCACAACAGACCCCTATACATGAACCCAGCCTTCGAGGAGATGAAGTTCGGTAGAACCGGATGCCCAATTAAATGCTCCTTCTACGGCAAGCCAATAGACTACAGCAAAGTCCACTGCCCAGTTGCAGAATACATCTATAAAAACGAGGTAGTTGCCCTCCCAAAAGATATTTTAATGGATCGAAAAAACGTTAATCTTGTAATTGAGGCAGTAAAGAAGATAAAAGAAAACATCCATGAACTCGCCGACTAAAAGAACACAGCAAATTCAACATCCTCTCTTCATCGTCCACCCGAGAAGCTAAACATGCCGAAAGCGGGGAGGCAAAGATAATTATGGGTGAAATTCACCATTCTACGAGGGGAGGGTAAATAATGGGTAAGATAGGTTTAGCCCTCTGGTCTCTTGGACATGTTGAAACAGTGGATCAATTGAGGCGGAAAATAGAGGCTGCATGCGACATAGGCGTTAAAGCTGTGCAGCTCTGGTGTGTTGACAGACCCGGCAGACCATGCCCTCTAGACCCAGATCGCCGTAGGGGAGATAAAAGGTTAGAGGTTAAGGAGATTATTCACTCATATGGGTTGGAGATCAGCGGATTATGCGCTCAGCTTGAGGGCCCCGCTACTCCGGGGAAAGGGTGGCCTGGGTCGGCTTTAGGCGACCCTAGAGGTTTAAGAGAGAGAATTGAGAAAACGAAGGGCAGCCTTAAGCTCGCCGCCGACCTTGAATGTCGAATTGTAACAGCGCATATTGGGGAAATCCCCCGAGACAAGTCGGATATAGCATATAAGACGATGAGGGAATCATGTGTTGAGATAGCGCGTTTCGGCGAGGATGTCGGCGCAGTCTTCTGTATTGAAACCGGTCAAGAACCAGTTGAAGTTCTCCGAATCTTCATAGAAGACGTTAACTCTGAGGCTCTTAAAGTCAACTATGATCCCGCCAACATATTGAGGAGGTATGGTGCGCGTAGCGTAGTTGAAGGCGTGAGAACACTGGCTCCCTGGATCGCCCACACCCACGCCAAAGACTATGATCCAAAGACAGGTAAGCAGACCGTTGGAGAGGGAGATGTCCCCTGGAGCGAATATATCTCTGCGTTGAGAGAGATCGGATATGACGGCTGGCATATTCTTGAAGATGAAAGCGGCAAAGACACCATCAACTCTCTGAAGAAGGGTAAAGCTTTCCTCGAGAAAATGCTTAGCTGAGTTAAGAGGGCAAATAAGCGGGCAGCCTCCTTCAGCCAACTAAATAACAGGAGTTTTAATTTAGCTTCCTCCCATATTTCTCAAATATTTCAGCAACCTCCTCAATTGGAAGCTCATAGCAGATGTTTCCATTTATTCCAACCATTGTTTCGGCTTTAAATAGGGCGTTTACTACGGCCTCTTCAACGGCTTCAACAGT